>JACKQG010001152.1_pt1 | contig 37103 bp, 37 predicted proteins | sample 8237621 | NCBI WGS metagenome assembly JACKQG01 (sample SAMN15677084, study PRJNA649215) | marine metagenome | biome: marine; feature: Black Sea; material: saline water; isolation source: suspended particulate matter (SPM) from the Black Sea western gyre | collected 2013-06-09/2013-06-10 | depth... | reverse complement strand
ATTGAGAACGAGCGAACCCGCCCCTCGGGCGGGTTCCTTCGCGTCCGGGACCCGGTTCCACTGAACTGGTGGGTGTCTTCGCCGCAGTCTCCATGGAACCGTTCATGGGATGTGTGGTTCAATTGGGTGATGGACCGTGGGCAGGCGTCGGACCATGTCCGGGCCAATCGGGCTGTCTGGGATGGTTGGGCAGAGGGGTATGTGGAGTCCGGACGAAAGGGGTGGGTCGACGACAAGCCGCGGTGGGGGATCTACGGGGTGCCGGAAGCCGACGTTGGGTTGTTCGAATCATTCGAAGGTGGTGACGTCGTCGAGTTGGGCTGTGGAACGGCCTACGTGTCGGCATGGCTGGCCCGACGCGGAGGGCGACCGGTCGGGATCGACAACTCGGCGGCGCAACTGGCGACCGCAGCGGGGTTCCAGAACGAGTTCGACCTCCGCTTCCCGCTCGTCCACGGTGACGCCGAGCGGTTGCCCTTTGACGACGAGAGCTTCGACTTCGCGATCTCCGAGTACGGCGCCGCCATCTGGTGTGACCCGTACCGGTGGCTACCCGAAGCGGCGAGGGTGCTGCGCCCCGGCGGTCGCCTGGTCTACCTGGGTAACTCCGTTCTGTTGATGCTCTGCGTCTTCGGCGACGATGAGACCCCGGCCGGAAATCAGTTGTTGCGGCCCCAGTTCGGGATGCACCGCTTCGAGTGGACCCCTTCTCCGGACATCGAGTTCCACATCTCTCACGGTGAGCACATCCGGTTGTTGCGTACGTGCGGGTTCGAGGTCGAGGACCTCATCGAACTCCGGCCGCCTGCCGACGCTGACGAGAATCGCTTCCCGTTCGTCGACCTCGAATGGGCGCAACAGTGGCCCGTTGAGGAAGCCTGGGTGGTCCGCAAGGCCGGGTGAGCGATGCGGCTCCGATCCGCCACCGACGGCTTCCCCATGTCCGCCGAGACCCCATGGTCGGGTAGGCGGGATTTGAACCCACGACCTCCTCGTCCCGAACGAGGCGCGCTACCAAGCTGCGCCACTACCCGTGTGCGGGGAAAGGGTACCGGTTGGCGTCCGGCTCCCGTCAGGCCCCGATCAGGCAGATGAGCCTGCCAGGACCTCATCTACCATGCGCTGCAGCGCCAGCGGATCGATCGGCTTGACCAGCCACGCATCAGCCTCGGCCTGACCGGCCAGCCACTCGTCGGCCGCCCGATCGAGGAGCATCACGATGCGCTGGTCGGGGATGCGCTCGGCACGCTGCTCGAGGCGCAGGTCGAGACAGGCGGCCATTCCGCCCATGTTGCCGATCTGGAGGTCGAGCACTACCAGCGCCGGCTCGTGCTCCGCCACGGCGTCGAGCACCGCAGCGCCTGCATGGACCCGGACGATCTCATGGCCACCACCCAGGGCGGCTTCGACCTCATCGTGAACCCGGTCGGCATCGGTGGCAAGGAGCACGGTAGGCACGGCACCGAGCGTACCTGCACCCCCACCGGGTAGGCCGCTCAGCTGTTTCTGGACGGGCCGGAACCGCATTCGGCCGCGACCGGTCTACGATCGCCGCGGTAGGGAGTCGACAGAGGAGGCGCTGGTGCTCGAGATCGCCGTGGAACCTGGTGAGGGATACGTGCTGTGCCGACCCGTCGGCGAACTCGATGCCTACACGGTCGCCCAGTTCCGCGAGGCCCTCATCGGCCTGGCCGAGCACCAGTACGTGCTCATCGACCTCTCCGAGGTGCCGTTCATGGACTCCGCAGGCCTCGGGGCGCTGATTGGCGGCATCCGCCGGGCCCGCGAGAACGACGGTGACGTAGCCGTCGCCTGCAACCGACCGGCCCTCACCCGCCTCCTGCACACCACTGGCTTCGACCGCATCGTTCCTGTCTGCGAAACGGTCGAGGAGGCCGTCGCCGCACTCGGTGAGGCCGGCTGAGGTCCGACGCTTCCTGCCCTGCTCCCACTTCCTGTACCGCCGATGATCCGTTCAGCGCGCCGACGCACCCGACTCCTGGCCGGCCTGGTCCTGCTGGCCGGCTCACTGTGGGCCCCGATGGCGGCGGTAGGACCGGCCGGCGCCCATGCAGAGCACGAGTCGCATGAGCCGGCGGCGGTCATCGACGTGGTCGAGGTCAACGGGCTGCTCGATCCCGTTCTTCTCGAGGTCATGTCCGGTGCCCTCGACCGAATCGACCCGGCGGAGACCATCGCCCTCGTCTTTCAGGTCAACAGCCGGGGTTCGGTCGTTTCCGACGACGAGGTCGTGGCCCTGGCCGAGTTGATCATGGGCTCGCCGGTGCCGGTCTCGTTCTGGGTGGGCCCCTCGGGAAGCCGTGCCAGAGGGGCTGTGGCCCAGTTGGTCGGGTTGGCCGACGACGTGGGCATCGCCCCGGGGGCGCGCTTCGGTGACCTCGGCGACCCGGTGGCTCCCTTGGAGCGCTTCGGCAGGCCCTTCGGCCTACCGTCGGACACCGACCTCGTCGACGACACCGTCGGCTACGACGAGGCCATAGAGCGGGGGCTGGCCCGACCCTCGCCCGTACTCCTGGAGCACCTGCGCGGGATTCCCGGCTTCGAAGGTGCCGCCGCCGACGGTGAGGGGACCGCCCCGGTGGTCCGCACCCGCTTCAACAAGCCGGGCCTGGTCGACCAGCTGTTCCACACAGCGGCCAGCCCGCCCGTGGCGTACCTGCTGTTCCTCGTCGGCGCCGGCCTGCTCGTCTTCGAGTTGTTCACGGCGGGGGTCGGCATCGCCGGGGTCATCGGCGCCGGTTCGTTCCTGCTGGGGTGCTACGGCCTCGCCGTGCTCCCGACCCGTTGGTGGGCGATCGCCCTGCTCGTGGTGGCCATGTTCGGTTATGCGGTCGACATCCAGACGGGAGTCCCGCGCGCCTGGACCGTGATCGCCACGGCCTCCCTGGTGGTCGGTTCCGTCGCGCTGTATGACGGCGTCGGGATGTCGTGGATCACCCTCGGGGTCGGCCTCGTCGGGATGATTGCGGCCATGTCCGCCGGCATACCCGCCATGGTGCGCACCCGGTTCTCGACCCCGACCATTGGCCGCGACTGGATAGTCGGCGAGTCAGGTGCGGCCGTCGATGCGGTCGACCCCGAGGGCACGGTTTGTGTTCGGGAGGCCGTGTGGAAGGCGCGCACGAACCGGGCGACGCCCATCGAGGCCAGTGCCCCGATCCGGGTCGTAGCCGTCGAAGGACTGTGGCTCGAGGTCGCTCCCGAGGAGGGCGGCGCCCGCGACTACCGCTCCCGGGCTCCGAAGGGCTGATGCGCATCTCCGTGCGGATGCCTGACCTTGTGCCCGGTGCCTCCACGATCTAGGTTCGCTCCACGCACGACACAGGGGGTGTGCGAGTGGTCGGCATATGCGCCTGCCCCGACTGGCAGGAACGGGGGGCCTGCCGCGGGTTGTTCGCGAGCGGGTTCTTCCCACCGGCGGCCAACGAGCGGCGTGATGATAAACGGCGTCGCGAGGTCCGGGCCAAGGCCATCTGCTCGAACTGCCCGGTGGAACACGACTGCCTGGACTACGCCCTGTCGATCCGTGAGGTCCACGGCATCTGGGGTGGAACCAGCGGGCTCGAACGCCGCAGGATCATCGGCCTGAGCGCCTGAGCGCCTGAGCGCCTGAGCGCCCTGGGGCCCTGGGGCCCAGGGACTGCGTGACGGCTCAGCCGGGCTGCGGTAGCCGCGGTCCGCCGATCCGAAGGTCGTCGCGTCGGCGGGTGACGCCGGTGCCGTCGAGGCGGGCCAGGAGGGGAAGTGCGTGCTTGCGCGTGTTGCCCGCCGCCTCCCGGAACATCGACACAGTGAACCCCTCGGGGTGCTCGGCGAGCAGCCGGGCGGCGAGCACCGCCGCTGCCTCGATGCCCGAGGCGGCGAAGAAGATCCCGTCCTGCTCGACCACGTCCCCTCGGCGCACCAGCTCGCGCAGTTCACCGCGGTCCACGCCCTCGGGTTCCGGAGGAGCGAAGGGCGCAGCAGCCAGCAGCACCACGAACGGATGATCCGCCAACGTGTCGACGGCATCGGCCGGTCGGAGGTGGCCGCCGTCCACGATGACATCGTCGAGGAGCTCGACGGCGGCCCGCTCGTGTTCGTCGAGGCCCGCCAGATCCAACCCGAGCGGCCCGGCCTCCTCGAGCGCAGCGCGGAGTCCGGCAATCGCCGCCTGGAGGGCGCCCGGATCGACGACCCAGTCGCCCAGGTCGGGGTCGCGGCGCTCGCCGGTAAGGCGCTCGAGTTCATCTGCGGAGACCCAGCCCCGCTCGCGGACCACCCGGTCGACCGAGCGGTCCGGCCGTGCCCGGGACGCCCGCTCTCGGGGGTCGACGTCGAGCACCTGGCCCCCACCAACCGTCTCGGCCCGGCCGCTCTCCCGGAGCACGAAGCGGTCACCGGGTAGGAGTGGCAGGGCATGGGGCAGGAACAGCCGCACCGGGCCACCCGCACCCGGCTCGAGGGCGTCTGGGCCGAGGATCCGGAGCCGCACCGGGTGTTCGCCGGCGCCGAGGTAGGCGACGAAGGCGCCGCGTCGGGACACGGGGTGGCCGAGGCTGTCGAGGACCGCCAGGTCGGCGTCCACGACGGTGGTGAGGTGCCACTGGCCGTGACGTACGAGGACGTCGCCGCGCACCACCTCGTCGTGGGCGACGCCGACCAGGTTGACGGCGCAACGGCTGCCGGGTGGGAGGTCGGTGCGGGCCTCATGGTGGTTCTGGAGTGCACGGACCCGGACCCGGGTGCAGCTGGGATGGAGTTCGAGTTCGTCGTCGACAGCAAGCGATCCACCGGTCAGGGTGCCGGTCACCACGGTGCCGGACCCCTTGGCGGCGAACGACCGGTCGATCCACAATCGGGGCCTGCCCAGGTCCGCCGAGGTCGGGGTGTCGACCAGCAGGTCGTCGAGGGCGACACGCAGTTCTTCGATGCCGATCCCGGCGGGGGCGTCCACTGCGACGATCGGTGCGCCCTCGAGGAAGGTCCCCTCTAGGCGCTCCTCGACCTCGAGGTGGGCAAGTTCGACGAGGTCCTCGTCGGCGATCCCGACCTTGGTCAGCGCCACCAGGCCATGGCGGACATCGAGCAGTTCGAGGATCCGGAGGTGCTCCTCGGACTGCGGCTTCCAGCCCTCGGTGGCCGCCACCACGAAGAGGCAGGCATCGACGCCGCCCACGCCGGCCAGCATGTTCTTGATGAACCGGACGTGGCCGGGCACGTCGACCAGCGAGAGCATGGCGCCCGAGGGCAGCGTGGTCGAGGCGAAGCCCAGGTCGATCGTGAGGCCCCGGGCCTTCTCCTCGGCGAAGCGGTCGGGGTCGGTGCCGGTGAGCGCCTCGACGAGCGTGGACTTGCCGTGGTCGACGTGGCCGGCCGTGGCGACGACGTGCATGCGGGGCCGGGTCGTCAGCGGGCGCCGAGCCGGTCGAGCGCCGAGCCGAGCACGGCGTCGTCGTCCGGGTGGACCGTCCGCAGGTCGAGCAGGGTGGCCTGTTCGGCGACGCGGGCGACAACCGGCGGTGTGCCGGCCCGCAGGCCGACGGTCCGGTCGCCGTCCAGCCGCAGGCCGACCGACGGGATCTCGACGCCTGGAAGGGTGCCGCCGCCGGGGACGGCCATCGTGTCGACCATGAGATCGGGGGCGATGGCGGTGGCACGCTCCCGGAGGTGGTCCACGGTCAGGGTCGCCATGCGCCAGAACGGGATGGCGTCGCCGTCGCGTCCCAGGTAGGCGAGGGCGAGGTTCTGGAGGGCGTGGAGCACGAGGCTGCCGGGGCGCAGCGCCCGGGCCAGAGGGTGTGCCGCACAGGCGGCCACGAGGTCGGCCCGCCCGGCGATGATCCCGGCCTGCGGACCTCCCAGCAGCTTGTCGCCGGAGAAGGTGACCAGGTCGGCTCCCGCCTCGAGGGTCTGGCGGGCGGCGGGCTCGCCGACCAGCCAGGGGGGCGGTCCGTCCGCCAGCCACTGGCAGGCGGCGTCGAGCAGCCCGGAGCCGATGTCGGCGACGACAGGGACGCCGAGCCCCACCAGCTCGGATACCCCGACCGACTCGGTGAAGCCCTCGATCCGGTAGTTGGACCGGTGCACGTTGAGGATCAGCGCAGCGTCGTCACCGGACGCTGCGACGGCAGAGGCGAAGTCACCGATACGGGTCCGGTTGGTTGTGCCTACCTCGATGAGGTGCGCCCCGGACTGCGTCATCACGTCCGGGATCCGGAACCCGCCGCCGATCTCGACCAACTCGCCGCGCGAGACAACCGCCCCGCGACCCTCGGCGAGGGCGGCCAGCACCAGCAGCACGGCCGATGCGCAGTTGTTGACCACGATCGCCGCCTCGGCACCGCAGGCCCGTGCGAGCAGCGCCGGTGCCCGGTCCTGGCGGGAGCCCCGGTCGCCCGTGGACAGGTCGAACTCGAGGGTGCTGTAGCGGGTGTCGTCTACGGCGGTACCCCAGGGCGCCCGGCCGAGGTTGGTGTGCAGCAGCACGCCGGTGGCGTTGACGACATCTGTCAGGAAATGCCGGCCCATCGACCCGGCCAGGTCGCGTGCCCTGGCTTCGGCGGTGGCGGGATCACCGTCTGCAATCGCCAGCCGGGCGGCATCCACCAACAGCGGGTGCGGGAGGCCCGTGTCGGCCAGCGACCGGGCCAGCCTGTCGACGGAGGGGGGACGATCCGGGGCCATGGGAGGAGCAGGCTATTGCGCCCGTCCACCGCGGCGGCCCGTCGGAGCCGAGGCCCTACGATGGGAGGGTGTTTCTGCTGCTCCTCGTCCTCTTTCTCGTCACGCCGATCGTCGAGCTGTACCTGATAGTCCAGGTGGCCGGTGGCGTCGGCTTGCTCAATACGATCGCCCTGCTGTTCCTGGTCAGCGCCGTCGGCGCGTGGCTTGTCCGGCGTGAGGGGCTCGGCATCCTCCGCAGGGCACAGGACGAAATGGCACAGGGCCGGGTGCCGGGCCGGCAGCTTGTCGACGGCCTCCTGGTGTTGTTCGGCGGGGCCCTGATGCTGACCCCCGGCTTTGCCACCGACGCCCTCGGCCTTTCGCTGCTCTTCCCGCCGACCCGTGCGCTGCTGCGGGTCGTGGCCTCACGCTGGTTCGGGCGACGGATGTCGGACGGGAATTCCACCATGGCCTGGCGGGTCGACCTGGGCGGACACGGCGGACACGGCCACGAGGGACCCATCGACGTCGAGTCCTGGCGGGACGACGACCCCCCGTCGCGTCCCGAACTTGGTGGGAGCGCCTAGCCGGCCTCGTCGAGGGCGGCCTCGGCGGCAGCCAGCAGCCGAGCGCTGCATCCCTCCATGTTGATGGGAGGCGCCGCCTCGGTGGCTATGAGCTCGACGATCTCACGGTACGCATCGGCAGCCGGCCCCTCGCCCAGCACGACCGGGTTGCCGCTGTCGCCGCCGACCGTAACGGCCACGTCGATCGGGACGCTGCCGAGCAGCGGTGCACCGATCTGTTCGGCGAGGTCGCTGCCTCCGCCTTGGCCGAAGATCTCGTGGCGTTCGCCGTCGGGTGTGACGTAGGCGGCCATGTTCTCGATCACGCCGACCACCCGCAGGTAGTTGTTGCGTCCCATGTGGGCGACCCGGACGGCCACCTTCTGGGCGGCCAGCGCCGGGGTCGTGACGATGATCATCTCGGCCCTGGGCAGCATCTTGGCGAGGCCCATCTGGACGTCGCCGGTGCCCGGCGGCATGTCGATAAGGAGGTAGTCGAGTTCGCCCCAGGCGACGTCTTCGCAGAAGTGCCGGACGGCCCGGTTCAGGATCAGGCCCCGCCACATGAGGGCGGTCTCCTCGTCTTCGACGAGGAATCCCATCGATACGACCTCGAGGTGGCCGGCGCCAACGGCCTTGTGGTTCGGGGTGATCTTTCCGGACTCGGGGGATCCCCCCAGGCGCCCCTCGATGCCGAGCATTCGCGGAACCGAGAACCCCCAGATGTCTGCGTCCATGACCCCGACCCGGTAGCCGCGGTGGGCCAGCGCCGACGCCAGGTTGACGGTGACCGACGACTTGCCGACCCCGCCCTTGCCGGAGGCGACCATGAGCACCCGGCAGGTCGCCGGGACGGCGGTGTCGGGGGCGTCCCGGGCGACGTTCCAGCGGGCCTTGGCCATGGCGGCTGCCTTTTCGTCGGCCGTCAGTTCGGTCCAGGTGATGTGCACCTTCGTGACCCCGGGCAGGCCGCCGATACGCGCCCGCACGTCGCGTTGGATCTGCGCCCTCAGTGGGCAGCCCGACGTGGTGAGGGCGATCGTGACGTCGACGAGGCCGTCTGCGTCGACGGTGGCACCCCTGGCCATTCCGAGTTCGACGATGTCGGAACCCAGCTCGGGGTCGACGACACCTCGCAGCAGCGCCATGACTTCATCGATCGAGGGCGGGTTGAACAGGGGAGGGTCTATCGGGGGTGGTGTGGCCGAAGAAGGGGGCCCGTCGGGCATGCCTGAAGCCTACGGGCTGAGGGATCGGCTGCTGGTTTCGGCTGGCTCCCGTGGGTACACTCAGGCCACAGGAAACCATGCTGGGGAGCGACACGACATGATCACGCTGACAGACGATGCCACCTCCAAGGTCGGCGAGTTGATCGCCTCCGAAGGCGACGACAACCTCGCCCTGCGGGTAGCGGTCCGCCCCGGCGGCTGTTCCGGTTTCAGCTACGAGATGTTCTTCGACACCGAGCGTGCCGACGACGACCTCGAGATCACGTTCGGCGGGATCAACGTCGTGGTCGATCCGTCGAGCGCCCAGTTGCTCGAGGGCGCCACCCTCGACTACAAGGACGGCCTCAACGAGGCGGGGTTCTCGATCGACAACCCCAATGCCCAGCGCACCTGCGGCTGCGGCCAGAGCTTCTCCTAGCCACGCGCGTCGCTCCCGGCGGCGGCCGGCCCGTCCGACTCTCAGGCGGTTGCCCTGCGTAGCGCCTTGCGGACTTCCCTGGTGTCCATGGAGAAGTGGAGGATGTCGCGGATGACACCGTCGGCGTCGGCCACCACGAGGCTGGGCTCGAAGTCGAGCGCATAGGCCCCGATCACAGGCGTCAACTCCTTGAGGTCCTCGTCCATCCAGGGCTCGGCGTGCACGGTGGTCAGGCCGGTGGTGCCGGGTGCCAGCGACATCAGCACCTCGAGGGCCGGGCCGCAGACATCCGTCTGGCAGTAGCGCGGCGTCGACACGAGGAGCGCCGTCGGCCCATCGGTGGCCAGCGCCTCGGTGAGCGTCATGTCGTGGAACGGACAGGCCTCCCGGAACCGTGTGCAGATCGGGTCGACGCCGCGGGGATCGTCGACCGTGGGTGTGTCGACGGCACGCATCGGATCGCCCACCTGCACCAACCGTGTATCGCCACGCCTGATCACCCGAAACGGATACGGGTCGCCCAGCCCGGGACCCGCCACCTCGAAGTCACCGGGCAGTTCGGGGGTGAACACCAGCGGGTAGTAGGGGGTTACGCCCGGCTCACCATGGCGACCGATGCTGCCCTCGTGGACCACGACACCGCCCCGGGTGACCGTGACATCGATGGCATCGGGCGCCCCTTCGACGACCGGCCAGCCATCCGGGGCGATCAGCACGAACGGTGCCCGCTGTCGTGTGCCTGCCGCCAGAACGGCCGGCGCCCGGTACCCGTCGGCGAACCGGGCACCGAGGGTGAAGCCGTCGGGGGCCAGCGAGGTGGTGGGTGCCTTCGAGCCGCCCCCGCAGCCTGTGAGAACCAGCCCGCCGGCCAGCCCGGCGAGCCCGGCGAGGACATGTCGCCTGCTGGGCTGCTGCACGGCGCCGAGGGTAACAGGTCGTCCGTCGGGGTCTGATGCGGCACACTCCTGCTGTGGATACTGAACTCTCGATTGTCGTCGACGGCCGGGAGGTGGCCGTGCCCGACGACGGCTCGACCCTCCTCGACGTTCTGCGTGACCGTCTGGGCATCACGTCAGCCAAGGACGGGTGCAGCCCCCAGGGCCAGTGCGGCTGCTGCACCGTGCTGGTCGACGGGCAGCCCCGGGTGTCGTGCGTGACGCCGGCCCGACGGGTGGCCGGCCGCACCATCACCACCCTCGACGGCCTCCCCGAGTCGGAACAACGGGCATGGGCCGACGCCTTCTGCTCGACCGGAGGCAGCCAGTGCGGGTTCTGCACCCCGGGGATCGTTGTGCGCCTGGCCGGGCTGCGGGCATCGGGCGAGACCGACCGGGAACGTGCCGCCCGGGCCCTCCACGCCCACCTCTGCCGCTGTACCGGCTGGCAGACGATCCTCGAAGCCTGGGATGCGTACTGTTCGGAAGGCACAGGCGTCTGGACCGGCGACCCGGTGCCCGCCACCCGTCGCGCCGAACTCGAGGGAGGTGTCCCGCAGGCGGTCGGTCCCGACGTTGTCCTCGGTCGCGGAGGCTTCGCCGCCGACACCGCACCCGACGACCACCTCGTGGCCGTTCCCGACGGCAACGGCGGCTTCGGTGTCGGCGAAACGCTGGCAGAGGCCCGTGCTGCCGCCGGCAAGGTCCAGGGACGCCGCACCACGGTCTCGCCGCGGCCCCCGCTGGACCTGCCTCCAGGTGACTGGGCGGCGACCCTGCGGACCTCGTGGGTCGAACCGGCCTACCTCGAGACCGACGCCGCCTGGTGTGTTCCAGGCGGCGAGCCGTCGACGCCGCTGGCCAACGGTGGCGCCTTCGGCGGCAAGGCGACCTCGACGGCACCCGCCGACGCCCGCCGTCTGGCCGACGAGCATGACCGGGCGGTGCTGGTCCTGTACACCCGTGAGGACACCGTTCGGACCGGCCCGAAGCGACCACCGGTAGCCGGAGGCGTCGACGCCGACGGTCGTGGCGTGCTGCGCGTCGCCCGCACAACCGGCATCGTCGAAGCCATCGCCCGGGTCGCCCCGGACCTGGTTGTCGAAGAGGTCGACATCGCCGGTCCGCCCATCTCTGCCAACCTGCGTGCCGCCGGCTGGGCCGAGGCCGTGGCTCTGCTGGCCGCCGCCCGAGGTGAGGTCGGCACCGTCACCGCTCCCGGAGGTGGCACGGCGACCGCCGAGGTCGACGACGACGGCATCCGGGTCACGGTGCGCTGCGGCGACCCGCTCGATGCAACCGTCCTGCGCTCGTACTGCATCGGAGCCGCCCACATGGCATGGAGCTGGGTCACATCCGAGGCGCTCGCAGTCGACGACGCAGGCACCGTCCACGACCTGACAGTCCGATCGTTTGATGTCGTGCGGGCGACTGAGACGCCCCACATCCGGGTCACCATCGAGCCCGACGACGGCGAACCGTGCAACGGCTCCGACGCCGTGTTCGCAGCGGTCGCCGCCGCAACGTGGTTGACTCGCGGAGCGCCGGAGACCTGGCCGACCGACACCTGAACCGGAGGAGAGACCCGATGAGCGACACCCCTGAGCCCGTGGGCCCCTACACCCCGATCGTGCGGGTGGGCAGCACCCTGCTCACCAGCGGACAGATTGGCATCGCCGACGGCGCTCTCGTCGAAGGCGGCCTCGACGGCCAGCTCACCCAGGCCCTCGCCAACCTGAGCGCCGTCCTCGAAACCGAAGGCGCTTCGATGGACGATGTCGTCAAGACCACGGTGTTCCTGGTCGACATGGACGACTACGCCGCCATGAACGCCATCTACTGCGAAGCCTTCGGCGACCACCGCCCGGCCCGGTCCGCTGTCGCAGTCGCCGCACTGCCGCTGGGGGCACAGGTCGAGATCGAGGCCATCGCCCACGTGGGCTAGCGGCCGGCGCCACCCGAGCCGCCTGACATCTGGCAGACTGCCGCCATGACCGGAGCCGTGATCATGATCGTGGTGCTCGTCGTCGTGTTGCCCGTCGGCATCCTCATGAGCGGCGCCTTCGGTGCCTTCGCCCTGGGCAGGCTGCTCAAACGCGATGCCGACCACCGACACGAGGGGTCCGAACTGCTCGAGGTGAGCGAGGCCAACCCCTACGCAGGACCCGCCGACGGTTAACGGGCGCTCAGCCCCCAACGCGACTGGCCGAAGCGGTAGCCCACCGAGCGCACGGTGTGGATCAGGCCGGCGTGCTCCTCGCCCAACTTCGCCCGCAGGCGCCGGATGTGCACGTCGACCGTGCGGGCGCCGCCGTAGTAGTCGTAGCCCCACACGCGACTCAGCAGGGTCTCGCGGGTGAACACCTTCCCGGGGTGCGAGGCGAGGAACTTGAGCAGCTCGTACTCCATGTAGGTGAGGTCCAGCGGTTGGCCGTCGATGGCGGCCTGATAGGTCTCGATGTTCAGCGCCAGCGGCCCGTACTCGATCAGCTCGGGTCGCGATCCCCGACCGGTCCGCCAGAAAAGGTGCCGCAGCCTGGCGGACAACTCGACCGGCCGGACCGAAGCGAGGCAGAAGTCGTCGAACAGGTCGTCGCGCAACTCGAGGTCCTCGAGTTGACCGGCGCCTACCAGCAGCAGCAGCGGCTCGAGGGGCATCTCGCCCTTGCGGAGGCGCCGGCAGAGTGCGAAGGCGCCCTCCGGATCGTCGTCGGCGGCGACGACGGCACCTGCCCATCCCTCGTCGGGCTCCTCGGCCATTGCGACATCCGGGTCCCCGCACGACTTCCACGACCAACCGCCCAGGTCGAGGGCCTGCGCCAACTCCGGTGGAGGCGGGTCGGGAAAGACGAGGAGTGGGTCCATCGGGCGCCTGCCGTCACCAGGTCGGCAGGTAGTGCTCGAGCTCGAACGGCGTGACCTGACGCTGGTATAGGTCCCACTCGGCCCGCTTGTTGCGCAGGAACCACTCGAAGATGTGGTCGCCGAGGGTTTCCCGGACGAGTTCTGAGGCCTCCATCTCGTCGAGCGCCTCGGCCAGGTTGGACGGCAACGGCCGCACGCCGAGCGCCGCCAGTTCGCCTGGTCCGAGTTCGTGCAGGTTGTCGACGGCCTCGGCGGGCAACTCGTAGCCCTCCGCTATGCCCCTGAGGCCGGCGGCCAGGATCACGGCATAGGCGAGGTACGGATTGCAGGCCGGGTCGATCACCCGGTACTCGATGCGGGTGGACTGCGTCTTGCCCGGCTTGATGATCGGCACCCGGACCAGCGCCGAACGGTTGTTGCGGGCCCACGACACGTAACGTGGCGCCTCGTAGCCCTCGTTGATCCGCTTGTACGAGTTGACCAACTGGTTGGTCACGGCCGTGATCTCGCGGGCGTGGTGGAGCAGGCCGGCGATGAAGCCGTGTCCCTCCCGTGAGAGGCCGTCGTCGCTGTCGGGGTCGTGGAAGGCATTGGCGCCGTCACGGAACAGCGACAGGTGCGTGTGCATGCCCGACCCCTGGACACCGTTGAGGGGCTTCGGCATGAAGGTGGCGTACACGCCCTGTTCCATCGCGATCTTCTTCACGGTCAGGCGCAGGGTCATCACGGCATCGGCCATCGACAGGGCATCGGTGTACTGCAGGTCGATCTCGTGCTGGCTGGGGCCGTCCTCGTGGAACGAGTACTCCACCGGAATGGACAGGGCCTCGAGCATGTGCAGGGTGCGCTTGCGAAGGTCAGACGAGACGTCTGCGGTGGTGAGGTCGAAGTACGAGGCACCGTCGAGCGGCCGGGGCACGCCACCGGCGGCGGCGGCGTCGGCGAAGTAGAAGAACTCGACCTCGGGGGCGCAGAACATCTCGAACCCCGCCTCCCGGGCCAGGCCGATGTTGCGCCGCAGGACCTGGCGGGGATCGCCCGGGAACGGGGAGCCGTCCAGGCGGGTGATGTCGCAGAACATGGTGCCCGACGGCTCGTCCTCGGCAGCCCACGGGAGCAGCTCGAAGGTGCCGGGATCGGGTACGGCCAACACGTCGCTCTCCTGGACCCTGCTGAAGCCGTCGATCGCCGAGCCGTCGAACTGCAGGCCCTCGTCGAACACCGTCTCGAGTTCGGCCGGCGATATGGCCACCGACTTGTGGCGGCCGAGCACATCGGTGAACCAGAGCCGGATCAGGCGGACTCCACGCTCCTCGACAGTGCGCAGTACGTAGTCGCGTTTGCGGCGGGCGTCGTTTTCCACGGGACCATCATGCGGCACCGACACCCCGCGCGCCAATGGGCTCGACTGCGTTCACAGACCGTTCACACACGGGCAACAGCAGAGAAACTGCATCTGTGGCATCGTGTCCCCGGCCCGGTGAACCCGCCGGCGCCCACGACAACGGAGCGAACGGCCGAGCCGCCCGCCGCACACCCCTACCTGGAGACTGACACCAATGGCGATCAGGGCCGAATACATCTGGATCGACGGCACGAAGCCCCTGCCGTACGTCCGCTCGAAGACCAAGATCATCGACACGGGCACAACCGAGTTCCCGATCTGGGGGTTCGACGGCTCCAGCACGAACCAGGCGCCGGGCGACAACTCCGACTGTGTGCTGCGGCCCGTGTTCACCTGCCCCGACCCCATCCGCGGCGGCGACGACGTCCTGGTCATGACCGATGTCTGCCTCCCGGACGGCAACATGACGCCTCACCCCACCAACACGCGTGCATCCTGCGTCGAGACCTACGAGAAGTACGCCGACCAGGAGCCGTGGTTCGGCATCGAGCAGGAATACACCTTCTTCAAGGAGAACCGTCCGCTGGGTTGGCCGATCGAGGGCTACCCCGCCCCGCAGGGTCCCTACTACTGCGGAGTCGGCAGCATCGAGATCGCAGGCCGCGACATCGTCGAAGACCACACCCAGGCGTGCATCGATGCCGGGCTGAACATCTCGGGTACCAACGCCGAGGTGATGCTCGGCCAGTGGGAGTTCCAGATCGGCCCGGAGGACCCGGTGGCGGTCAGCGACCACCTCTGGGTCGCCCGCTACCTCCTCTATCGCATTGCCGAGAACTACGGGGTCGACGCCTCGATCGCCGCCAAGCCCATCAAGGGCGACTGGAACGGCGCCGGTGCACACACCAACTTCTCGACCCGTGCCATGCGCGAGGGCTACGACCCGGTCATCGTCGCCTGCGAGTCGCTCGGCGCCGAGGGCAAGCCCGCCGAGCACATTGCCGGCTACGGCCTCGGCTCCGAGGAGCGCCTCACCGGCCTCCACGAGACGCAACGCTTCGACGAGTTCAGCTACGGCGTCTCCGACCGGGGCGCTTCGGTGCGCATCCCCTGGCAGGTCCACCTTGAGGGCATGGGCTATATCGAGGACCGTCGCCCGAACGCCAACATGGACCCGTATGTGGTCACCCAACTGATCACCAACACCTGTTGCGAGGCTCTGGCACAGGCGTAGCAGCGGCTGACGAACAGAACGGCCCCGGAGCCCGCTCCGGGGCCGTTGCGCGTCCGGGCACGGCTGCCCGGGAGCCCCGTCGGTACGCTCCAACCATGCACCGCCTGCGGGTCGCCATGGTCCAGGTGAACAGCGTCGTCGGGGACCTCGACGGCAACGTGGCGCGTGTGCGCTCCGCCCTGGGCGAGGTTGCGGACTGTGACGTGGCCATCTTCCCGGAAATGGTGCTCACCGGCTACCCGTTGGAGGACCTGGTGCTCAAACCGAAGTTCGTGGCCGACAGCCGTGCCGCAATGGAGACGTTGGCCGCCGAGGGCGGCGACTGTGCCCTGGTGCTCGGCTTTGCCGACCCCGGCCCGGACGGCTGCGTCCACAACGCCGTAGCCGTCTGCCACGGTGGCGACGTGGCCGGCGTGTACCACAAGCGCCAACTCCCCAACTACAGCGTGTTCGACGAAGCCCGCCACTTCCGGGCCGGTACCACGCCGCAGGAGCTGTACCGGATCGGTGGCGCCCGGGTCGGCGTGGCCGTCTGCGAGGACCTATGGGTGGCCGACGGCCCGGTCGACCGGCTGTTCGAAGGCGGTGCCGAACTGCTCGTGGTCGTCAACGGCTCCCCGTACCACCGGGGCAAGCTGGCCGAACGCGAGGCCACAGTCGTGGCCACCGCCACCTCCTCCGGCCGGCCCCTCGTCTACGTCAACCTGGTCGGCGCCCAGGACGAACTGGTCTTCGACGGCGGGTCGATGGTGGCCGACCCCACGGGTCGGATCGTGGCCCGCGGCCCCCGCTTCGACGAGGCGGTCGTTGTCACCGACATCGACGTCCCGGAGGTGCCGCACGCAGAAGGGGGCCTCCCCGTCGTGGAGGTATCCGGGGCGGTCGATCGCGGCGACCCCCTGGTGCCGGCCCCCGTGGCGCCCCTCGAACCGATGGCCGAACTCTATGGTGCCCTCGTCACCGCCACGCGCGACTACGTGGTCAAGAGCGGCTTCACCGATGTGTGCCTCGGCCTGTCGGGCGGCGTCGACTCGGCCCTCGTCGCCACCATCGCCGCAGACGCCCTCGGACCCGACCACGTACACGCCGTCCTCATGCCGTCCCGGTATTCGAGCGGCCACTCCGTGACCGACGCAGAGTCCCTCATCGCCGAACAGGGCATCGACGGCATGACCATCCCCATCGAGGATGCCCACGTGGCGCTGCGCGGCCTGCTCGGCCTCGACGACCTCAGCGACGCTGACAAGGGCGATGGCCTGGTCGACGAGAACCTGCAGGCCCGCATCCGGGGCGTCCTGCTGATGGCGCTCTCCAACGCCCACGGCTGGCTGGTACTGACGACCGGCAACAAGAGCGAGTCGGCTGTCGGCTACTCGACGCTCTACGGCGACACCGCCGGTGCCTACGCTTCGATCAAGGACGTCTACAAGACGACGGTGTACGACCTGTGCCGCTGGCGCAACACGCAGGCCGTGCTGTGCGGCGGCGGACCGGTCATCCCCGACCCGATCCTCGCCAAGCCGCCCTCCGCCGAGCTGCGACCCGACCAGCGCGACGACCAGAGCCTGCCGCCCTACGACGTGCTCGATCCACTGCTCGAGGCCTACATCGAGGGCGACCGCACCAGGGCGGAGCTGGTCGCCTCCGGGTTCGACGCCGACCTGGTCGACCGGGTCGTGCGGCTCGTCGACGGCGCCGAGTACAAGCGGCGCCAGACTCCGCACGGCGCACGGGTCACCCGCAAGGGGTTCGGTCGGGACAGGCGGCTGCCGGTCGTCAACCGCTACCGGGGCTGAGCGAACCCTCCGGCGATTCGTGACGAAGGTCACGTTCGCGAGTTGTGGTCGACCGGGCCGTCGATAACGTGGCCGATGAACGGTGAGGGTGACGCCAGAGGTACCTGAGGGGTGTCCGCAAGGACGCCGGCGGGTCTGGCAAGCGCCCCGGGGAGGTTACGGAGGGCCACCGCAGAGGGGCCTCCCGACAACGGAGGAGAGCCGAGATTGGCGAAGGATCGGGTCGAACGGGACGAGGAAGACCTCGTCCGGCTGTATCTCACCGACATCGGCCAGTACCCCCTCCTGACCAAGGAGGGCGAGGTCCGACTCGCCCAGCAGATCGAGGGTGGCGTAGAAGCCAAGGACGAGATGGACAGGGCCGGCGACAACGTGGCCCCCGCCAAGCGGCGTGAACTCCGCCGGGCGATCCGCCACGGCACCGAGGCCGAGCGGACCTTCGTCCAGTCGAACCTCAGGCTCGTCGTCTCGATCGCCAAGAAGTACCAGGCATCCGGCCTTCCGCTCCTCGACCTGATCCAGGAGGGAAACCTGGGCCTCATGCACGCCGTCGAGAAGTTCGACTGGCGCAAGGGCTTCAAGTTCTCGACCTACGCAACCTGGTGGATCCGTCAGGCGATCACCCGCGGAATCGCCAACACGGGCCGAACAATCAGGCTCCCGGTGCACGCCGGCGACACCCTGGCACGTCTTCAAAAGGCCCGCTCCCGTCTGGAACTTCGTTTCGGTCGCCCGGCGACCCTCGCCGAGCTGGCTGTCGAGGTCGAGATGACCGAAGAGAAGGTCACCGAGGCTCTCCGCTTCGCAGCTGAGCCTCTGTCTCTCAGCGAGCCACTCCGTGAGGACGGTGATGCCGAACTGGGAGACGTGGTCGAGGACAGGTCGGCCGACTCACCCTTCGAGGTTGCCGCCACGGCGCTCCTCCCAGAGGAGATCAGCCGTCTGCTGGCGCCCCTCGACAGCCGCGAGCGAGAGATCCTGAAGCTGCGTTTCGGCCTCGACCGCGGCGAGCCCCGCACCCTCGAGGAGGTCGGCGACCACTTCGAGCTGACCAGGGAGCGCATCCGTCAGATCGAGGCCAGGGCCATGTCCAAGCTGCGCCATCCGAGCAGCGACACCGGGGCACGAGACCTTCTGGCGGTCTGACCGGCCCGGCTGGTCGGCGGAGACGACGGCTCGCCCAGCCTCAGCCGGCCAGGCGTGGCGGAGGTGGACGGGAATCGAACCCGCCGGACGGGGATCGCCCGTCCCACCCGCTTTGAAGGCGGGGGAGCCCACCAGGTACTCAGACACCTCCGGGGTCGACGCTAACGCAGACTGAGCACCGCTCACCATCCCCGTCGGTGTGCGTCCCGATCAAGGCTGCGTATCATGACCTCGTGAAGAAGCTGCTGATGCTGACCGTGCTCGGTGCCCTGATCGCCATGGCGGTCAAGAAGGTCCGCTCGATCTGACCCCGGCGCCTCAGGCTGCCTGGTCCCGGGGCTTGTGCTGAACGCGTCTGACGCCGACCCAGACCACCAGGGCGAGGGCGAGCGTCAGGGCGGTGGCCACCCCCCACCTGCGATCCAGGGGCACGCGTTCGCCGAGTGCCACCGGACGGTCGAACTCCAGCACCGGCCAGCCCCGCTCCTCTGCGAGGCGACGCAGTTGCCGGTCGGGGTTCACGACAACGGGGTTGCCGACCGCCTCGAGCATGGGCAGGTCGCTGACCGAATCCGAATACGCCCACGACGCCCCCAGGTCGAGGCCACGGTCCTCGGCCAGCCGGGACATCGCCTCGGCCTTGCCCTCACCGTGCGCCGAGAACTCGACCTCGCCGGTATAGCGGCCCTCCGGGTCGATCTCAGGCGTGGTGGCCACGTACTCGTCGATGCCGAGGTGGGCGGCCAGCGGCTCGACGATCTCCACGGGTGCGGCCGACACGAGGACGACGAGGCGGCCCTCCTCCCGGTGCTGGTTGATGAGCTCGAGTGCCTCGTCGTAGACGATGGGCTCGATCACCTCTGCCAGGTGGTCGCGCGCTATCCGGCGCAGACCCTCCTGGTCCCAGCCGGTGGCCAGGCGCAGGGCCGTCCGACGCGCCCGGTCGATCGACTCGTCGTCGGCACCGAAGAACCTGTAGACGACCTGACCCCAGGCGGCGCGTAGAGCCATCGGCACGCTGAGGTAACCCTCCCTGCGCAGCACCGGCCCGTAGGCCGCCAACGACGCCCGGGCGATGACCGTCCGGTCCAGGTCTAAGAAAGCGGCTTCCATACCGGCGAGCCTAGGAGTACGCCGTTGGTTGGACGGGGAGCGGTCGCTAACGTGTCCGGCACGGTCCGGCTGAGCCGACCGTTCGCCCCTCGGGCCTCGCGTTCCCCCGGTTTCCTGCCTCCCCCTGGCCTTCCCCGGTCGATGTCGCGCTCAGGGAGAAACGAATGAACGTGTGCTGGTCACTCAAGGGCGGATCTGGAACCACCGTGGTGGCGGCGGGGCTGGCCCTCGCCACCGCACGACATGGTGGCCGTTCGCTGCTCGTAGACCTCGCCGGCGACCTGCCCGCCGTACTGGGTGTCGAAGGGGCCGGCCCGGGTGTCACCGACTGGTGTTCGGCGGCCGACGGCCCGGGTCCCGGGGCGCTCGAGCAACTCGCAGTAGACGTGCCCGGGGGGACTCGGCTGGTCGCCCTCGGCACCTCAGGATGGCAGACGTCCGAGGCAGGCCGTGTCGCCGAACTGGCCGACCACCTGATGCAGCGCGACGACCCCCTGGTCGTCGACATCGGCGACCTCGGTACCTCCCGGGTACCCGAGGCGCTCCTGGGTCCGCTGGTCGAGCGGGCCACCCGCTCGATCCTCGTCACCCGGGCCTGCTACCTGTCGCTGCGCCGCCTTCCTGCGCAGACACGCCGACCTACCGAGGTAGCCCTTGTTGTCGAGCCGGGCCGGGCACTCGGCCGGACCGACGTCGAGGCGGTCGTGGGATCGCCGGTGACGATGCGCATCCCCCTCGATCCGGCGATCGCCCGGGCGGTCGACGCCGGGCTGCTTGCACGCCGGGTCCCCCGTGTGCTGCTCCGGGGTGTCGGGGAGGGCTCGTGAGCGCCGTCGCCACCGGGTTTGCCGCCTCAGTCCACGCCGAGGCACTCGACCTCCTGGCGGCCTCACCGGGTGGCGACCAGACGGCCATCGTCGAAGCACTGGTGGCACGACGCGAGCCGCTCCTCGGCGTCGGGGCACGCGCCGCCGCCGTTGCCGCCGTCATGGCTCGGATCACCGGACTCGGTCCACTCCAGCCGCTGCTGGCGGACCCGATGGTGAGCGAGGTGATGGTCAACGGTCCGGGCACCGTGTTCGTCGAGCGTTCAGGACGCCTCGAGGCCACCGACGTCCGACTCGACGCAGCCGAGGTCGACCGCCTCGTCGAACGGGTCATCGCCCCTACGGGACGCAGGGTCGACCGTTCCAGCCCATGGGTCGACGCCCGTCTGGCAGACGGCTCACGGGTGAACGTCGTCGTCCCCCCGATCTCCATCGACGGCCCATGCGTCACCATCAGGCGCTTCGGCGACCGCCGCTTCACCCTCACCGACATGGCCACCCCGGACGTCGCCGCGCTCCTCGGACGCATGGTCGCCGATCGGGCGAACATCATCGTCAGCGGTGCCACCGGATCGGGCAAGACGACCCTGCTCGCCACGCTCACCTCGGCGGTCGACCCCACCGAACGGCTGGTCACCGTGGAGGACGCCGCCGAACTGTCGCTCGCCGCACCCCACGTCGTGCGCCTCGAGGCCCGACCACCGAACTGCGAAGGTGTCGGCGAGGTCACGGTCCGCGACCTGGTCCGTAATGCGCTGCGGATGCGGCCCGACCGGATCGTCGTCGGCGAGGTCCGCGGCGCCGAGGCCTTCGACATGCTCCAGGCGCTCAACACGGGACACGACGGCTCGCTCTCAACCTGCCATGCCAACAGCGCAACGGACGCACTGCGACGCCTGTCGACCATGGTCCTCCTTGCGTCGCCGGGCCTCTCACCCGGGGTCGCCGACTCCCTTGTCGCCGGCAGCGTCGACCTCGTGGTCCACATGACCCGCCGGGGGGTATCCCGGCAGGTGACCGACGTGGTCGAGGTGCGTCCCCCAGGCGAGCAGCCCCAGTTCCGGCCGGTGGTCGTCGGCGGTGAGCCGGTCGCCACGGCGCCTCCCTCAGGCCGGTGGGGCCGGTGACCCCGGCCTGGACTGCCGCCGGTGCCCTGCTGGCGGTCGTCTTCGCACTTGTGCCTCCGCGGGCGGTGGTCCGACCCCTGTCCGCGGACCGGCCTGCGGTCCCCGGTGCCGGCCGACCTGGAGCGGCACTCATCGACCGGTGGAGGTCGTCGCCGCGGCGCATCGATGCCGCCCTGCCGGACTTCGTCGACGACCTCGCCCGGTCACTCCACACTGGCGCCACGCTGACCGAGGCCCTCGCCGATGCCGGGCGCCTCGAGGGGCCGCTGGCGAGGGACCTCCAGCAGGTAGCCGGAGATGTCGAGGTGGGTGCACCCATCGGTGAGGCCCTGATGCGTTGGGAGTCCCGCCGGCCCGGGACCAGGGTCGGGTTGATCGTGGCGGTGGTCGACCTGGCGCTGGTGGCCGGTGGCGAACCCGTCGCCCTGCTCACCTCGGTCGCCGACTCGATGCGCGATGAAGAGGCCGTGGCGGCCGAGTCACGTGCCCTGGCCACGCAGGCCCGGGCCTCGGCCGCGGTTGTCTGCCTGGCGCCCCTCGGGTTCGTCGTGCTCACCTCGCCGTTTCGATCCGGAGGCTTCCTGAGCGGCGCCAGCCCGCTCCTCGTGATCCTGGGCCTCGGACTCGACGCTGTCGGCCTCTGGTGGATGTGGCGCATCACCCGCCCCGGTGCCGTCTGATGGGCCTCGTCGCTGTGACCTGGGCCGTGGGCGTGCTTGTCGTTGCGGCGAGGGTCGGGGCCGTCCCGTCCCGGCGGCCGCTGCCGTCCACGACGCTGACTGTCGGGCCTCGGTCCCCGCAGGTGGATCCCGTCACCCGGCTAGGCCGGCTGATACGGCGCGGTGCGTCCGACAACCCGACCGCCGACAAGCGCGTGGGAGCGGCCTGCCTTGTCGCATTCGGGGCGCTCGTCGTGCATCCCGTTCCGGCAGTCGTGGCGGGGTCGCTGGTCGGTGCCTACCCGCTGCTCCGCCGGCGGAGGGCCCGGCTTCGACGTGATCGGGCGGTCCTGGCGGAGTTGCCGTGGGTCGTCGGGCTCATCCGAATGGGCGTGGTCGCCGGGCTCCCGGTAGGCAACGCCCTCGAGGAGGCCGCCGCACGTGGCCAGGGGCCGGTTTCGATGGCACTGCGCGAAGCGCTCGACCGGTCGGACCGGGGGGCGCCCCTGGCTCAGGAGGTCGACGGGCTGCGTTCGCTCCTCGGTGAGCCGGGCCGCCCGCTGATATCGGCGCTGATCGGGTCGCTCCGGCTCGGCGCACCCATAGGTCCCGCCCTCGAGGCGGCGGCCGTCGACCTCAGGGCCACCGCCCGTCGTCGGGCCGAAACCCGGGCCAGGAAGGTGCCGGTCCTGATGTTGTTTCCCCTCGCCCTGTGTGTCATGCCCGCCTTCATCCTGTTGTCGGTCGTACCGATGGTGCTCGACGCCCTCGGCAACCTCGAGGTGGGCCTCTGAGGCCGGTGCCTTCCCTGTTCCCCCAGCTAGCGGCCCTGCCGCCTCCGTCATCCAGCACCGGGAGGTGTCCATGCAACGAGCCATCCTGCGATGGGTCGTGGTTCCCATCCACTGCCGACTTGCTTCGCTGAGCGACCGTGTCCTCGACGACCGCGGTCAAACCACCGCCGAATACGTCCTCCTGATCCTCGGCGCAGCAACCATCGCCATCCTCGTCACCAGCTGGGCCACCGGGACCGACCGCGTCACGCGGTTGTTCGACCGTGTCCTGAACTCGCTCATCAGCAAGGTCGGATAGGTGCGGCTCCGGCCCCACGGCGAGCGGGGCCAGGCGACGGTCGAACTCGTGCTGGTCGTACCCGTGCTGGTCATTCTCGCCCTCTTCCTGGTTCAGGTTGGTTTCGTGGTGCGCAGCCTCGTGCTCGTCCACCACGCAGCCCGGGAGGGCGTCAGGGTTGCTGCGGTGGGCGGTGACCCGGGCCGGATTCGGGAGGCAGTGGTGGGCTCGTCGGGGCTGCTGCCGGGCGCAACCGAGGTCGGTCGTCGCATCGACGGAGACCTCGTCACCGTCACGGTCACCTACAGGGATCCGACGGATGTGCCGCTGGTGGGGGCGCTCCTCCCCGAGGTCCCCGTCTCGGCATTTGCAACGATGCGCCGCGAGGCCGTCGACCTGCCCCGGGCCCGTTCATCGAGAGGCGTGAACTCGGCAGGCGTGCCACAGGCGAGAGCGCCCGTTCGGTAGCGTGGGCGTCGACCATCGTGCCGTACAGAGGCGGAGGAATCCACGTGCACCTCGAGTTCCATCGGATCCCGCGGGACCCGTGGTCGGTTCTCGTCCTCTGTGGCGACCTCGACATGGCCGGTGCACCCGAGCTCCGCAGGGAGGTGGCTCAGATGGTCGCTGCCGGCGACTCCCGGCTCGTCCTCGACCTGACCGCCGTCGACTTCATCGACTCGACGGGCCTGGGAGCGGTAATCGGATCCCTGCGAAGGACCCGGAGCCACGACGGTGACCTGGTCCTGGTGTGCCCCGAACCCAGGTTGCAGCGTGTATTCGAGATGTGCGACCTGGACCGGGTGTTCGAACTCCATGAGTCCGTGGACGCAGCCATGGGTGCATCGGCGTGAAGGGCGCGAACGTGAAGGGCGCGAACGTGAAGGGCGCGAACGTGAAGGGCGCGAACGTGAAGGGAGTTGTCGAGCTCCTGATCCCGGCGCGGCCCGAATACCTGCAACTGGTCCGCACGGTCGTCGGCGAAACGGCGGCGGTCGATTCGGGCCTCGACGCCGAACGGATCGCCGACCTGCGCCTGGCGGTCTCCGAGGCGGTGACCAACGCCATCGAGGCCCAGGCCATTTCGGGTGTCGATGACCGGGTTCTCGTTCGCTGCAACCTGGCGGCCGAACAGATGGAGATCGAGGTGACCGACCGTGGCGAGGGCTTCGACCTCGACGGGGTCCGTGTCCTTCCCGACGTCGAATCCCCCGAGCGACTCGAATACGAGTCGGGCCTGGGCCTCTCGCTGATGCGTCGACTGGCCGATGAGGCAACCATCGAAACCAGTGCCGACGGCACCGCCGTGCGCCTCGTCGTCCGCTTCGCCGGAACAGACCAAGAAACCTGATCGGTGGCACGACGCGCCATGACCACTACGGTGCCCGACGCCCATTGGCCCCAACAGACCCGAAACCACGCATGGCCCAACGCACACCCCCTTCCACGCTGACCTGGCTCGGCAGCGACCGTCCCCTGGCGCGGGCCATCGGGCGGCCGATGCTGCGCTTCCTCGGGATCGAGGCGGCAGCGGGCATCGTTCTCGTGGCGGCGACGGTTGTCGCCCTCGTGTGGGCCAACTCCCCCTGGTCGGGCAGCTATGCGGACTTCTGGCATTCCGAGATCGAGTTCTCGGTGGGCGGCTGGTTCTCGCTCGAACACAACGGCAGCCCGTTGACGCTCGTCGACTTCGTCAACGACGTCCTGATGGTGCTGTTCTTCTTCGTGGTCGGGCTCGAAATCAAGCGGGAACTGGTCGCGGGCGAGTTGCGTGAACGACGGGCCGCGCTTCTTCCTGCCGTGGCGGCTTTCGGGGGGATGGTCGTGCCCGCCCTCGTCTTCTTCGCCTTCAACCCGGGTGGCGAGGCCGCCTCCGGTTGGGGCATCCCCATGGCAACCGACATCGCCTTCGCCGTCGGAGTCCTGTCGCTTCTCGGCAGCCGGGTGTCGACGCCGCTGAAGGTGTTCCTCCTGACCCTTGCGATCGTCGACGACATCGGCGCCATCATCGTGATCGCCGTCTTCTACACAAACGATCTCGCCACCGAATGGCTGTTCCTGGTCGCAGCTGTCCTCATCAGCGCTCGCCTGCTGAAGAAGTTGGGGGTGAGGTACGTTCCGATCTACGTTGGGCTGGGGGTCATCCTCTGGTATGCGACGTTCGAGTCCGGCATCCATGCCACCCTCGCCGGTGTGGCGATGGGTCTCCTGGCACCCGCCGAACCGTTGACCGGTCCGGACCATGTCGGCAGGGCGGTGCAGCCGATCATCGACGGTGAGGTCGACGCCAACTCGGTGCGTAGGGCAGGGTTCATGCTCGGCGAATCGGTGTCGATCGCCGAACGAATCGGCCACCTGCTACATCCGTTGACGAGCCTCGTCATCATCCCCGTGTTCGCCCTGGCGAATGCAGGCATCGAGGTCAACGGTGACCTGCTGGCCGGGGCCATGGGTTCGGCGGTGACGCTCGGGGTGGTGTTCGGCCTGGTGGTCGGCAAGATAGTCGGCGTCTCCGTGTTCACCCTGCTTGCCGTCCGCCTGGGCATCTGCTCACTGCCCGCCGGTGCTGCCCCACGCCACATCGTGGGCATCTCCGCCATTGCCGGCATCGGCTTCACGGTCTCGCTGTTCATCACGGGCCTCGCCTACGACACCGGCATGCTCCAGGACGAGGCAAAGATCGGCGTCCTGGTCGCCTCGGTCGTTGCCGCCATCATCGGAGCCGTTGTCCTCTACAGGTGCAGGCCGGCGGACATCCAGCCCGCCGCCGACGTCGACAGCCCGCCACCGGGGGCATGACAGGCATGACCGCATCGGGAATGGTGCCGACACCGGGGCCCGCCACATGAGCTACGCACTCGTGATCGTCGAGTCGCCCGCAAAGGCGGAGACGATCGCCGGCTACCTGGGCGACGGCTACAAGGTCGAATCGTCGATCGGCCACATCCGCGACCTGCCCAGTCGGGACGATCCTGTTCCGGCTGCCTACAGGGGCGAGCCATGGGCCAAGATCGGCATCGATGTCGACAGCGACTTCAAGCCGCTCTATGTCGTCAGCTCGCGCAAGAAGGACCAGGTCAGCAAGCTCAAGCGGCTCCTCGCCGGCGCAGACGAACTGTTCCTCGCAACGGACGAGGACCGCGAGGGTGAGGCGATCGCCTGGCACCTTCTCGAGGTGCTCAACCCGAAGGTACCGGTGAAGCGGATGGTGTTCCACGAGATCACCAAGGGGGCGATCACCCGTGCCCTCCAGGAGACCCGTGACATCGACCGGCGGCTCGTCGATGCCCAGGAGGCCCGCCGCATCCTCGACCGCCTCTACGGATACGAGATCTCGCCGGTGCTCTGGCGCAAGATCACCACAGGCCTCTCGGCCGGGCGGGTGCAGTCCGTCGCCACGAGAATCGTGGTCGGGCGTGAACGTGAGCGCATGGCCTTCGTGGCGGCCGGTTACTGGGACCTGGACCTGACGCTCACTGCAGGTGACGGCACCAGCTTCGGAGCGTCCCTGGTCGAGGTCGACGGACGGCGTGTCGCAGCCGGCCGCGACTTCGGTGACGACGGCCGACTCGAGAACGAGGTCGTCGTGCTCGACGAGGCCACGGCCACCGAACTGGCCGGCGGCCTGAACGGTGCCACGGTCGAGGTCGCCTCGGTCGAATCGAAGCCGTACAGGCGACGCCCCGCCGCACCGTTCATCACATCGACCTTCCAGCAGGAGGCCGGACGTCGGCTCAGGCTGTCATCCTCGCTCGCCATGCACGCCGCCCAGGGCCTGTACCAGAAGGGCTACATCACCTACATGCGGACCGACAGCACGACGTTGTCGGACACCGCACAGCGTGTTGCTCGGGCGGAGGTCGCCGAGCGGTTCGGCCGGGCCTTCCTCCCCGACGCCCCCCGTACATACGAAAAGAAGGTGCGCAGCGCACAGGAGGCCCACGAGGCGATCCGTCCGGCCGGTGACCGCTTCCGGCACCCCGATGAGGTCGCCGGTGAGCTCCCCTCCACCGAAGCCCGCGTCTACGAGATGATCTGGCAGCGCACGGTTGCCTCCCAGATGACCGACGCCGTGGGGGAGACCGTGCAACTGCGCTTCTCCGGCGAAGCGGGGACACGGCAGGTCCTGCTGGGTGCCAGCGGCACCATGATCACGCACCAGGGCTTTCGCCGCGTGTACGTCGAGTCCGCCGAAGAGGCCCGGGACGGATCATCGGCCAAAGGCAACCAGGAGTCGGTGCTCCCCGAACTGGCGACCGGCGACGCTGTCGCAGTTGCAGACGCCGCCGCCGACGGTCACACCACACAGCCCCCGGCCCGATTCACCGAGGCCTCTCTGGTGAAGCGACTCGAGGAACTCGGAGTCGGTCGTCCGTCCACATACGCCTCGACCATGGAGACCATCCAGAACAGGGACTACGTCTGGCGGAAGGGTTCGGCGCTGGTGCCGACGCTCAGCGCCTTCGCCGTGACGACGCTGCTCGAACGGCACTTCCCCCGGCTCATCGACTACGACTTCACGGCCACGATGGAGGCTGCCCTCGATGAGATCGCCAACGGAACAGCCGAGGCGGTTCCATGGCTGAGTGCGTTCTACTTCGGTTCTGATGGGGACATCGGCCTCAAGGCCAAGGTCACCACACGGCTGGGCGACATCGACCCCAAGGGCGTGAGCACCGTGCCGCTGGGTACAACAGACGAAGGCGTGCCCGTCATCGCCTGTTACGGCAAGTTCGGTGCCTACGTAGAGGTAGGCGAGCGGACTGCATCGATCCCCGACGACATCGCACCCGACGAGCTCACCGTGCAACGGGCGATCGAGTTCCTCGACACTCCGACCGAACAGGTGCTGGGTGACGACCCTGAGACCGGTCTTCCGGTGATCGCAAAGGCAGGAAAGTTCGGGCCGTACGTATCGCTGGGCCGGTTCCCCACGTGGCCGTCTCCGTCGTCTCCCGGGGGGCGCCTACTGGCACTTCCGCTCCACCGGAAGGAACTGCGAGTCGCCCTCGCCTATGCAGGGTCCATTGCCGCCGAACCGGCCGACGAGGCCGTTCGACGCGCCATCGTCATCCCCAAGCGGGGTGTCGGCAAGGGCGCCTTCGAGCGCCTCGACGCCTATGCCGTGAAGCACGGGATCGGCCTTGCCGCAGCCTTCGAACAGGCCGGGGAAGCTGGCGTGGCGAGGGCCGCCGAGAATGGCATCCGGTCGTTTCTCGAACTGCGGACGGAGATGCGTGGCCGCGCAGGTGAGGGTGCTGCCACGGTCCTGCGGGCCACCCTCGAGGCGTCGGGCTACCTCGACGAGTTGCGGTCCGCCGACGAGGAGGACCGTCTCGACAACCTCGAGGCCCTGTTCACCGTGCTCGACGAGTTCGCGACCATCGACGAGGTGGCCGCCGAGTTGAACCGGATCGCCGACCTGGAGTCCCAGCCCAAGCCCAGGACCGCATCGCTGTTCCAGACGATGACGCTCGAGCGCATCACCCTCGACCAGGCGCTCGAGTTGCTGAGCCTGCCGCGTACCGTCGGCGTCGATCCGGCCGACGGGGTCGAGGTCACCGTGCAGAACGGCAGGTTCGGTCCCTACCTCACGAAGGGGTCCGACAGCCGAAGCCTCGACAACGAGGAGCAGTTGCTCACGATCACGCTCGAGGAGTGCCTGGTCATCCTTTCCCAGCCCAAGAAGTACGGGCGGTCCAGGGCCAAGCCGCCTCTTCGCGAGCTCGGCACCGACCCGCACAGCGGGAAGACGATCCTGCTCAAGGACGGGCAGTACGGGCCCTACGTCACCGACGGCGAGACCAACGCCTCGTTGCGTCGGGGAGATTCCGTCGAGGAGATCAGCGACGAACGGGCCGCCGAACTCCTTGCCGAGCGCAGGGCGAAGGGTCCGGCCAGGAAGCCCCGGCGGCGCAGATCCTGAGCCGCCGACCGGCTTCCGGGAGGGCAGCGGGAGCCTCCCGTAGAGTGGTGGCGTGAACGACGAAGACGGTGGGTCGAACCCGCTGGAACCCGGCAGGCGAAAGGTGTCGAAGGTCCAGTCGAACCTGACCGAGCCCGAGCGGGTATTCCGCGAGGCCTTCCACGTCCGGGTCTTCGGCTCCCCTGCGTTCTTCCGCCTCTGGCTGGCACAGGTGGTGTCGGCAACCGGCGACTGGCTGGGCCTGCTCGCCATCAGCCTGCTGGCGATCCGGATCGGTGCCGGATCCGAGGGCGCCGCCCTGAGCATGGTCCTGGCGGCACGCATAGTTCCGGGCTTCTTCTTCGGGCCGATCGCCGGGGTGCTGGTCGATCGCTGGAACCGCAAGCGGGTGATGGTGACCTGCGACGTGAGCCGGGCCCTCGTGATGGTCTCGCTGCCGTTCGTCGACACGATCTGGGGCCTGGTCCTTGCGTCGCTGGTGCTCGAGGCGTTCACGATGCTCTGGTCGCCGGCGAAGGAGGCCTCGGTCCCGAACCTGGTGCGCGAGGAGAACCTGACCGCCGCCAACTCCCTGTCGGTGGTGGCGGCCTATGGCACGTTTCCACTGGGTGCAGCCCTGATGGTGGTGTTCGGCCGGCTCTCCACGGCGCTGTTCAGCTCGTCGTGGGCCGACAACCTCAGGCTCGACGAGGAGGGCCTGGCGTTCTACGCCAACTCGATCACATTCCTCGTAGCCGCCTTCCTGATCTTCACGCTGCCACTCCCCATCAGGTCAGAGGCCGAACGCCTGGCGGCCGGCTCCGAAGATCGGGAGATGGCCCACCCGTTCCACGATCTGCGCGAGGGCTGGAGGTTCGCCTTCCAGAACCCGGTCGTGCGGACCGTCAACATGGGCCTCGCCACCGGGCTGATCGGTGGCGGCATGCTCGTTCCACTCGGTGCCATCTACGCAACCGAGTTGCTCGCAGCCGGCGAGTCGGGATACGGCTACTTCATCACCGCCCTCGGGCTCGGCGTTGCGACCGGCGTTGGCCTCGTCTCGCTGGCCCAACGGCGGTTGAACAAGACCCGGATCTTCACCTGGGCGTTGGTCGCCGCTGCGTTCTTCCTGGCGGCATCTGCGTCGTTCACCCGGATCCACGTCACGGTGTCGATGGTCTTCGGGATCGGCCTCTGTGCCGGAACCGTCTATGTGCTGGGCTTCACGCTGCTCCACGAAACCGTGGATGACGATATGCGTGGCCGGATCTTTGCGACCCTCTACACGCTCGTCCGCACCTGTGTGCTGTTCGCCCTGGCCGTCGGGCCACTGCTCGAGGAGGCCCTCGACCGGCTCTCCAAGCGGCTCTGGGAGCGGAGCATCGAGTTGTTCGGTGTGGACCTCTACGTTCCCGGCGTCCGTCTGACCCTCTGGCTGGCGTCCGTCATCATCCTGATCGCCGGGATCGTGGCGGTTGTGTCGCTGCGGGCGGGCGACCTGTCCGAGGAAAGCGCATGACGGGCCGTCTCATCGCCGTCGAGGGTGGAGAGGGGTCGGGCAAGACCACCCAGGCCCGGATGCTGGCCGAGGCACGGGGCGCCGTGTTCACCCGGGAGCCGGGCGGCACCCCCCTGGGGGAGCAGATCCGCGGCCTCCTCCTGGGCACCGATGGCGACGCGCCGTGCGACCGGGCCGAGGCGCTGCTCATGGCCGCAGCACGGGCCCAGCATGTCGACCGGGTCGTTGCACCGGCGCTTGCCCGAGGGGACGATGTCGTCACCGACCGCTACATCGGCTCCTCACTCGCGTACCAGGGGGTCGGTCGTGGCCTTGGTGTCGCAGCGGTCGCTGCCGTGTCGGAGTTCGCCGTCGACGGCGTCGAAGCCGACCTGGTCGTGCTGCTCGATGTAGATGCCGCTGAAGCAGCTGCAAGGCTGGACGGGTCCCTCGACCGGATCGAACAGGCGGGAGCAGAGTTCCACGCCCGGGTGGCAGCGGCCTACCGGGACCTTGCCGCTGCCGACCCGCAGCACTGGATCGTCGTCGATGGCCGGGGCACGGTCGACGAGGTTGCACAACGCCTGCAGGCTGCAGTCGCCGGTCGCCTTCCATGAACGACGACGCATGAACGACGACGAACTCTGGGCGACCGTGGTCGGGCAGGGGGAGGCGGTCGGCTTCCTGCGTGCAGCTGTCTCCTCACCCGTGCACGCCTACCTCTTCGTAGGGCCGCCGGGTGCCGGCCGGGCCACGGCTGCCCGTGCATTCGCCGGGTCGATCCTCGCTTCGGGGACGGATGGCGACGACGCCGAGCGGCACCGCCGTCTGGCCGCCGCCGGCCGGCATCCCGACCTGGTGTGGGTTTCGCCCACCGGCCGGGCGCTGCTGGTGGCCGACGCCGAGGGGATCACCGTCGAGGCCTCGCGGTCGCCGATCGAGGCCGACCGGAAGGTGATGGTCATCGACCGCTTCGACACCGCCGAGCCCGAATCGGCCGCCAGCCTCCTCAAGACGATCGAGGAGCCGCCGGCCACGGTCGTGTTCGTCCTGTTGGCCGAGGAGGTCCCGGCGGAGCACGTCACAATCGCCTCTCGTTGCGTGCGCGTGGACCTTCCGCCGCTGACCGACGAGGTGATTGCTGCTGCGCTCGTTGCAGGTGGCGTGGATCCGGAGCGTGCCATCGACCTCGCAGCGGCTTCTGCCGGAAGCCTCGACCGGGCACGCCTCCTGGCCGACGATCCGACCCTGCAGGGCCGCCGCGACGCCTGGTGGTCCGTGCCCGATCGGATCGACGGCACCGGCGCCGCCGTGGCTGTCCTGGTGGAGGAATTGCGGGGGATGATCGACGATGGGCAGCAGATCCTCACCGCACGCCATGACCGGGAGGTCGCGGACATGGCCGAGCAGGAGAAGTCCCTCGGCACCCGGGGGTCGGGACGACGTCAACTGGAGGAGCGGCAGCGACGCGAGGTCCGACGCTTCCGCGACGACGAACTCCGCTTCGGCCTGGCGACTCTGGCCCGTCGCTACCGGGACCAGGTGGTCGAGGGCCGGGCATCGGCAATGGACGCAACGGAGCGCATCACGGAGGTCGGCGGGGAACTGCTGAGGAACCCCAACGAGGCGTTGCTGCTGCAGGCGCTGTTTCTGGACCTGCCCGGCTCCCTTGACACCGGGGGATCGGCCGGTCAGTCCTCGGGCGTGACGTAGGCAGCGGTCAGGCCGCCGTCGACCATGAAGTCCGTGCCCGTGGTGTAGGAGGACTCGTCGGAGGCCAGCCACAGAGCGGCCTGCGCCATCTCGGAGGCCTCACCGAACCGGCCCATCGGAACGTGGATCAGGCGGCGCTGCTTCTTTTCTTCGGAGTCGAGGAACGACATGAGGAGTTCGGTGCGCAGCGGGCCGGGGCACAGGGCGTTGACCCGGATGCCCTCCCGGGCGTGGACGACCGCCAGTTCCCGGGTCATCGCCAGGACGCCGCCCTTCGAAGCCGTGTAGGCGATCTGTGGCGTGGCCGCCCCGACGACGGCGACGAAGCTGGCAGTGTTGATGACGGAGCCACCACCGGCTCGCCGGAGTGCGGGGATGCCGTGACGGCACCCCAACCAGACGCCCTTCAGGTTGACGTCGATGGTCTGCTGCCAGACCTCCTCGGAGGTCTGCTGGGCGTCGCCGTCGTCGTGGTGCATGATCCCGGCGTTGTTGAACAGGACGTGGAGGGCACCGAAGGCCTCCTCGGTGCCTGCGACCATGGCGGCGACATCGGCGTCGATCGACACGTCGGCGCCGAGTGCGATCGCCTCGCGGCCTGCTGCCGTGATCTCGTCGGCCACCGCCCGGGCACCGTTCAGGTTCACGTCGGCCACGGCGACCCGTGCCCCTTCGGCGGCGAACAGCAGGGCGCTCTCGCGCCCGATGCCGCTAGCCCCGCCGGTGATCAACGCAGCCTTCCCTTCGAGTCGCATGCGCTGATCATCGCGCACCAGCCACCGTGCACCGGTCTCGGCCCATGTTTGTCGTTCGATCCGGGCAGGGCCTCGGGGGCCTGACTAGCGTCGCGCCATGCGACGCTTCGCGATCGGCCCGGTGCTCGCCGTCGCCCTGCTCGTGTCGGCGGCATGTGGCGGTGAGGCCGCGACCACGACGACGGAGCCGCCCGCGACCATGACGGAGCCGCCCACCATCACGATCTCGGGCTATTCGTTCGGTGATCCGATCGAGGTGACCGTCGGTCAGACCATCGAGTTCGTCAACGGCGATGGAGTACCGCACACCGCCTCCGCCGACAGCGGCGACTTCGACACCGGCACGATCCCGGGAGGCGGTTCAGCGGAGATCGTGATCAGTGAGCCGGGGACCTACGGGTACTTCTGCGGCATCCACGGCTCCATGAGCGGAACGATCACCGTGGTCGCCGCCTGAGCGGGGAGCGCCCGCACGGATCAGGTGGTCAGCGGCACCGGTGATGGCGAGGTGCGGTCCGGACGCGACCGGGAGCCGTTCAACAGCGTGCCGATAGGGGTGTAGCGCACCAGGTAGCGGTAGGTGAGCAGGAGCAGGCCGCTCACGCCCCAGCAGATCGCCAGGAACTTCGGGACCCGGGGGATGTCCCAGTCGCGGATCCAGTCCTGGGCGAGGATCACGAGCGGCAGGTGGAGGAGGTACATCCAGTAGGAGGCGTCGGACAGGTAGCGCACCCAGTAGCGCTCGCCGGAGAGGATCCGGCGGAACAGCCCCATCAGGCCGAACGTCATGCCCCAGACGTAGAGCGCCTGGAGGGCTACGGAGCCCCACCGTGTCGGCTCGTCGCCGAAGGTGGCCCCGATTGCCAGGGGGAAGACCACCACGACCGTCGTCGGGAGGACGATCCGCCAGTGCTGACCGAGACGGTCGATGAGCGGCTCGTCGTCGTCGGTACGGGCGCCAAAAGCGGCGGCGCCGTAGCCGAAGAAGACTGCGTAGTAGAGGAGCACGTGGGTCGCGGGAAGGAGGCCCGTCGACGTATCCGGACCGAAGGTCGCGTACGCGCCCGAATCCCCCATCCGGGCCTGGAGGACCAGCGTCAACGGGAATGCGATCCAGAGCAGGCGCCGCCGGACCTTCGCCGATGCGATGCCATTGCCCAACCCATCGGCCAGTGGTGCGATCAGGGCGAAGCCGGCAACCAGCCAACAGAGGAACCAGAGGAACCACAGGTGGTGGAACTGGTCGATCCACGAGTCGAGGCCGCTGGCGTTCTCTCCCTCGGGCGGTCGGAGGATCTCCCGGCGGAACTCGCTGCCATCACCATGCCATTCGATGTCCGTCCATGCGCCGCCGCCCGGCCGCAGGTCGGCGGCGCCGCCGGCGACAAGGACGTCGGCCACACCGTCGCTGCCCACCCAGACGGCGACCTCCAGCGGGGTCGACCCGTGGACGTTTCGCAGGCCGTGGTCGGCGCCTGCGTCCAGCAGGGCGAACGCCACGTCGGGGAGGTCGAGGAATGCCGCCAGGTGGAGGGGTGTCCCCTTGTCGTCGCCGCGGGCGTCGACGTCGGCGCCGGCGCCCACGGCCAGGGACACCCCGTCAGCCCGGCCCAGCCACACCGGCGTCCAGACGTCGCCCGCCTCGGTGAAGCCGGTCGCCCAATCGTCGATGCCCCGCTCGACGGCACGCTCCGAGACCCAGTCCATGGCCGGGACGATCGTGGCCAGGCCGACCAGCAGCGGCAGGGCCACCCGTCGGGCGCGGTGCCACACGAGGGCGCCGAGGCCGCGACGCCGCCAGAGCATGGCCGTGAAGAAGCCGCTGAGCAGGAAGAACAGCGGCATCCGGAAGCCGTGGACGGCGTACAGGAACCAGTCGAACCCACCACCATCGCCGGCGCCCCTGTCCTGGACCGGCCAGAACGAGGGGAAGAAGGCCAGCGAGGCGTGCAGGCCGATGCCGAGCAGCATGGCGAAGCCCCGGAGGGCGTCGAGGTCGTGCCAGCGCCGCGCGGGGGAACGGGGTGGGGTCATATCGAGGTCAGTCATATCGAAATTAAATCACTCTCGGCGTGACCGTCAAGTCACTCGTCGTGCAGCACGAAGCGCACCCGTTTGAAGCCCTTTCCCTTGGATTCTGTCTTGGTGACCTCGAGGCGACCGACCTGACCTGTAGTTGAGACGTGGGTGCCGCCGTCGGCCTGCTTGTCAAGGCCGACGATGTCGACGACGCGGATCTCGGTGACGTAGTCGGGGATCAGGTTCACCTTGGTGCGGATCAGGTCGCGGTCCAGCACCGCCTCGTCCCGCGGCAGGAACGAGACCTCGACCGGTCGGTCGGCGGCGATCTCGGCATTGCAGAGTTCCTCGAGGTCGGCGGCGAAACCTTCCGGCAGTTCGGCGAACTCGAAGTCCATTCGTCCGGACAGGGCATCCATGTTGCCGCCGGTCACCACCCGCAGCCAGTCCCGCCAGATGACCCCGCACAGGATGTGCATGGCGGTGTGGGTGCGCATCATGTGGCGGCGGCGCCCGTCGTCGACCTCGCCCGCGACCGCGGTACCCGCCTCGGGTACCGGCCCAGCAAGCGTGTGGAGCACCCGGTCGCCGTCGGAGCGCACGTCGAGCACCTGGGCGGCGCCCGAGTCCCACACCAGGTGGCCGGTGTCGTGGGGCTGGCCGCCACTGGTGGCGTAGAAGCCGGTGCGGTCCAACTCGATGCGGTCGTCGTCGACCGACACGACCGTGGCCTCGAAGGACCGCAGGTCGGCGTCGCGCAGGTAGAGGCGGTCGGTCATGAGTTCATCCTCCGATCCCGTCCGGGGCGTTGATCTCGATGCGCAACTCGCCGTCCAGGACCCGCCAGGCCAACTGCTCGAGCCCTGCGCCGTCGGGCGGGAAGGTGGTCGTGGCGTCGCACGAGTCGATGAACACGAGTCGGTCGGCGTCCCACTGCACCAGGCAGTCGGTGCCCTTCCCGGGGACCCGGGCCAAGAAGGCGTTCCAGCCGGTCGTCGGGTCGGAGCCGCCGTGCGTGACCCAGATCGGGCGACTGCGGCCGACCAGGTCTGGGAAGGCCACCGGCCCGTCTTCGGCGATCTCGACAGCGAGGTTGGCGGCGTCGATGCCCCGGAAGTCGCTGTCGCCGAGGCGCACCTCGATGGTGCCGCTGTTGCCGGCCAGCCAGAGCATCAGCACGAGGAGTCCGATAGCCGAGACGAGGCCCAACAGTCCGACGATGACGGCACGCCGGGTGGCGATGGCGACGCCTTGGGCGACGGGCACGGGTACTCCGATCCTGGACGGGTGTGACGGCTGCGACGGCTGCGACGGCTTACGGGTGGGGGCCGATCGGGCTCCTGCCTAGTATCGCTGCAACGGCGGGGCGGACAACGCTCGGGCCGCACGACCACGGGAGCAATGGGTGGACCTCTTCGAGTATCAGGGCAAGCAGTTCTTCGCCGGATACGGAATGCCCGTCTCGCCGGGTGAGATCGCATTCACAGTCGACGAGGCGGTGGCTGCTGCCGAGCGGCTCGGCACGCCGGTCATGGTCAAGGCACAGGTCCACACGGGCGGGCGGGGCAAAGCCGGCGGAGTCAAGTTCGCCGCCACCATCGACGACGTCCGTGAACACGCCGCCAACATCCTCGGCCTCGACATCTCGGGCCACATCGTCGGCCGGGTCTGGATCGAGCAGGCCTCCGACATCGCCGAGGAGTACTACGCCTCGTTCACACTCGACCGTTCGGCCAAGAAGCACCTCGGGATGCTGTCGGTCGAGGGGGGTGTCGAGATCGAGGCGGTCGCCGAGGAGAACCCCGATGCCATCGCCAAGATCTGGGTCGACCCCGTCGACGGCCTCGACGAGGCCACCACCCGCGCCTGGGTGGCGGCCGCGGGGCTGCCCGCAGCGGCCGTCGAGGGTGCCGTCGACATCCTCCTCAAGCTGTACGAGTCGTATGTGGACGGCGACGCCGACCTCGTCGAGATCAACCCGCTGATCCTCACCGACGACGGCCGGGTGCACGTCCTCGACGCCAAGGTCACGCTCGACGGCAACTCGGTGTTCCGCCACGAGTCATATGCGGAGTTCGACGGGACCCAGACCCGCGACGAACGCGAGACCGCCGCCCACGCCAAGGGGCTCCAGTACGTCGGTCTCGACGGAACCGTCGGGGTGATCGCCAACGGCGCCGGCCTCGCCATGTCGACGGTCGACGTCGTCAACCAGG
>JACKQG010001151.1_pt1 | contig 37120 bp, 32 predicted proteins | sample 8237621 | NCBI WGS metagenome assembly JACKQG01 (sample SAMN15677084, study PRJNA649215) | marine metagenome | biome: marine; feature: Black Sea; material: saline water; isolation source: suspended particulate matter (SPM) from the Black Sea western gyre | collected 2013-06-09/2013-06-10 | depth... | reverse complement strand
ACATCGTGCAGGTTCCCTGCAATCTGGCAAGCAAGAGCTGTCACCTCAGCCTCTTGGATAGAACTAAATACCCCTGCCCGAACAACTTCCAACTCCTCTTTTTCACCAAGAAGAATCAGCGCTTCAGCCATTTGCAAATTAATAATACGCCTTCGTATTGGTGTAATCATTTCTGGTGTATTTTTAAGTGCGTCACGAATCATCTCGATTGCAGACTTGTTGCCAAGTTGCCCAACAATCATCGCAGCATTTCCGCGTAGCTCAGGATTATCGCTTTGAAGCATTTTCGCAATCGGTGTCAAGTCCACATTTCCACCGCATTTATAGATTGAGTACATCGCAGCAGCCTGTACCGATTCCGATTCATCAAGGAGGAGCGGTTCGAGTAAAAGGGAAAGTTCGCAAAGTGATTCTTTTCCAATTAGCATTGTTGCTACGAAGCGAACGCCCCGGTTCGCATCGCCCAACCCGCCTTGCACCGCTTGCTCGAGGAGTTCTCTTGGTGCATACCGCAAAGATTCAATCGCATTCGCGCGAAGCCGCGGGTTTGATTCTTTTAACGAAGATTGCAGAATACGAGTTGCAGTTTCTTGCACAATTTTAGAATCGACAAGCGTCGGTTTAGAGGATCTTGCATCCGATTCGTTTAACGTCTTAATTGAATTCTCTTTTGAACTCCAGGGCGCATCGCTTGCCCTTGCTAGTGGGTCTGGTCCACACGAAACAAGCGCTACGAAACCTACACTAAGCGCTAGGTGTTTCATCGGGATTTTTACTTTGTTTTTCATATACTTTACTCCGTAGGTAGTATGATTTGAGTACAAGCAGAATACCACCAATCAAGGATAACCATGCGACTGCATCACCGACAAACCTGCTCAAGGGTTTTCCAGAGCCTTCAAAAATCGTAGCGTGCAAGATTGCTTTTTGGCGAACCGCGATTTTGCCGTCCACCATCGCACTTTTCTGAACTCTACCGCTTGCATCGATGAGGCAACTCAAACCTGTATTGGCAGCGCGAACCATCGGTGTTTTGTTTTCAATGCAACGCATTCGCGCTTCTCTCACGTGTTGCAACCTCGCACCATCGTCATCTGAAAACCAACCATCATTACTCAAGTTAATAAGCGCACCCGCTACTCGTTTTCCGTCTACCCAAACCAAATCACGAATCACGCTGGGCACCGTATCTTCAAAACAAATGGGCGTTGCGAAAGTTATCTCTGCTGTAGTATCAACTTCATCCGAATCACATTGCATAGTAAATCTGTGTGGAGCGCCGCCAACATCTACATTAAACAACATTGCAGCACCAAATGAATCACGAACCCATTCCTGCAATGCAGGAAAAATACTTAGGTAGGGAATTCTCTCGCCAAAAGGCGTAAGAAATATTTTGTCGTAACGCTCCGTAGTTCCGTTTGGTGCTACAAGAACTGCAGAATTGTAAATCGTTGTTATTTCAGGATGGAGCGTTTGCCCCTGCGCAACGATTTCTATTGCCATGTGCGTTTGCGTGCCAATGAGAATTGGTGTTTTGAGTTCACTTGCCACCTCAAGGATTTTTTCTGGCCAAACCCAATACGGCGCAAATGAATCAACCCAAGGTGCGAAATCGTTTCTCTTTACTTCAAACCCGCTTCCCGGAAGCATCGTTTCTGGCCAGATCAGTAACGAAGGTTGTGCCTCTTGATTCAAAGTTGCCTTTTTTGTCATGGTTATTGCTTGCGATACTTCTTCCAACTGACTTTTCCACGACCAAGCAACTTTATTGCTCTGGGAAACATTTGTCTGAATAACTGCGACGTTCATGCTTGCGCCACTCTCCATCTCGAGGGGCAACCCCTTTATAAAGAAAAATGCGCATACCACTACTAAAGATGCCCACGTCCAACATCGAACGCTTCGGAAATTTGCAAGCGCGGCGGAAAGAGCAACTACGAGAAAACTTGCTGACCATACGCTGCCAGCGGAAGCGATAGAAACAATCGGCCAATCCAAAATCCCCGTCCCAGCTAAATACCACGGATACCCGTCAAACAAGACTATTCCACGAATGCATTCAAGCCCTACCCAGAGGGTTGGAGCGTAAACAACCATCGAAATTGACGTCTTTGGTCGTACATACCTAACCGCCAACACAAAAAGTGGCGCCCAGATAGACATATAAAAACCCAACCCCAACCAACCAGCAAACGCTACAACGGCAACCCAACTATGGAGCCAAAGCCAGAGCGGTAGTTGAAATATGAAAATCCAACAAAGCGCACTTCGAATTGTTTTTGCACGAAGCGCAATTACAAGAAGGCAAAGCGGAGCAGCAATTGCAGCAAGTCCAAAGCCATAGGGTGCACTTGAGAGTAACGTGCAAACTGCAGAAGCAAGAGCGGTCAGGACCAACGTCCACGTTTTCATTATTTTCCCGCGTAATCGATTAAACTTGAAATTTCGCTTCGTAACTCACTTCGAGGTACAACGCAATCGACGAAACCACACTCGAGTAAAAACTCAGAGCGTTGAAAACCATCTGGTAAGTCTTGCTTGATAGTTTGTTGAATTACTCTTGGACCTGCGAAACCAATCAAAGCCTTTGGTTCTGCAAGGATGACGTCACCTAACATTGCAAAACTTGCAGTTACGCCACCCGTGGTTGGATCGGTGAGAACAGAAATAAACAGACCGCCCATGTCATCGAAGCGTGCGAGTGCGGCTGAAGTCTTTGCCATTTGCATAAGAGACAGTCCCGACTCCATCATTCTTGCTCCACCCGATGCAGCAACAATAATCAATGGCAAGTCTTGATCGGCGGCACGTTCGATTGCTCTTCGGATTTTTTCACCTACTACGCTACCCATCGACCCGCCAAGGAAGGCGAAGTTCATGACTCCTAAAACGACCTTTCGGCCCTTTATAAATGCATACCCAGTTTGGATTGCATCGTTCTTTTTCGTTTTCTTTTGGGCGGCTGCTAGGCGATCTTTGTACGACTTTAAGTCAACAAATGAAAGCGGGTCTTGGGGTGCAAGCCCCTCATCAAACGCTTCAAATGTTTCAGGATCGACCAATTGTTTTATTCGGCTGTCAGCAGAAACTCGGAAGTGTCGCTGGCATTCGGGGCAGACTTCCAGATTATTCTCAACACTTCGTCGAAAAAGTATTGAACTGCAAGCATCGCAGCGCATCCAGAGCCCTTCAGGAACACCGCGTTTTCTTGCTGGCGATGTCGCTTCATCAGCCCATTGTTGTGTTTTTTCTTGGTTCTTCATTGCAAGTGGTCGTATCGGTCAAAAACCCCTAAGTCCCGTAATTGCCGCTGCGTAGTCGTCTGTGCCAAAAATTGCAGAAGCTGCAACGAGGACATCGCAGCCCGCATCTTTGCAACGCTCACACGTTGCGGGTCCAACACCACCGTCCATTTGAAGGCGCTGGTCTGGGCGCAAATGTTCTGAAACAACTTCTACTTTCGAGAGTACTTCAGGTATAAATGACTGCCCAGAGAACCCCGGATTAACGCTCATCACTAATATTAAATCGAAAGCATCAATCAAGGGAAGAAGTTCTGCAACGTCGGTCGGCGGGTTTATCGCTATCCCCGCATCCATTTCAGCAGCGTGGCACGCAGCTGCAACAGCAAGAGGATCATCGCTAGCTTCAACGTGGCACGTAAACAGATTCCCACCTGCCTTTGCAAATGGTTCTACGTACATAAGCGGTGTATCAACCATGAGGTGTACATCGAGGTACACATCGGGTAACGCGTTGCGAAGAGACTTGCAAAGCGCAGGTCCCATCGTGAGATTTGGCACAAAAAGTCCATCCATCACATCAAGGTGGAGCAAGTCTGCACCGGCAGCAATAACGGCGTTGCACTCATCACCCAAGTTCGCAAAATCTGCGGACAGAATTGAGGGCGCAACAAGGGGCAATGCAGGTGGTGCGGTAAGCAGTGACATTTTCGATTGAACGTGCATCAATTCACTGACTGGTAGATGCGTGCGACATTTGAGTGCGATACCGATCAAGTGTGATTTTATAACTCTGTTTTTTCTTGCTTCGTGCTGCTTGGTATGCTCTTCGTTGCCACTGTATCGCTTGCTCTAGATCATCGTTGTTGTAGTGCACCATCGCAATCGTGGAAAGATATTTCGGGTCATCCTTTCTTTCGGTGAACGATAAAGCAGCAGTTGCCGCCTGCATTGCAACGTCCATCTTGCGGTTGCTCTTTGTTATGTCTGGGTCTGATGCAATTTTTTTTGCCAACCATGTGAGCAGTTCGGGGTCTTCAGAACCTCGTTCTGAGATTATTTTTTGCGCTAGTGCATACGCCGAAAAAGCATCGCCTTTGTTGACCAAATACATTTCGAAGAGTTCTAAGTATAAATCTGCAAAGATGATTTGATCAATTGCAATCGCATTTTCGTATGCTCGTGCTGCTTCAGACCAACTGCTCAATGACCTGAATTTCTTTGCAGCGTCAATTGAATCTTTCGCTTGATTTTGTTTAGTCTGGTCGTACCTACCTGTCATAACTTTCTTGAGTATATTTTCGAACTTATCATCCATTGGATGACCAATAAACTGGATGACTCCCTTATGGTCAACAATAAATGCTACAGGAATCCCCTTCCGGTTCGCTGCTTCCATCCAAGCTCGCTTGGATGCATTGTTGTTATCGATGCCAACGGTGTAGTCCATTTTTCTGCCTTGCTTTTGCACAAATGGCTCTACCTTTTCTTGTTCCTCGTCTATTGAAATCCCAATGACTTGAATGCCATCAAGTTCATACTCACGTTGCAAGTGCGTAAGGTGCGGAATTGATTTTTTGCATGGTGCACACCACGTTGCCCAAAACTCCACAATGTAGGGGGTTTCTAGGGAAGGATCGAAACTACCTTTAACCCATTCTGCTGAAATCGCAGGAGCAACAGAGCCCACCTTTAACTCCTTATTTTTTCCTCCGGTCATCTGCGCCAAGGCACTTGTCGAGAGGGCTAAAACCGAAAATAAACAAAGTACAGTAAATAAACGAAAACGCATGAGTAATGCTCCTTAGGTACCACAGGGTCCGAATTGAACCCTTTATGTCAATCATACGTCATCATCGAGCATTGCAACACTCTTAAATCCCTTTCCTTCGAGCATTTGTAGGCTTGCACCCCCTCCTGTGGAAATATGGGTCATTTCCTCCTCCAAACCAAAGGCCGAAATCGCGGCTGCAGAGTCACCTCCGCCAACAATGGAAATAGCGCCTTGGCGAGTTGCCTGTGCAATTGCCTGTGCGATATGCCTTGTTCCAGCATCAAACGGTGGTATTTCAAAGACGCCCATCGGTCCATTCCAAACAATCGTTTTAGCGTTTTGGATTACGTTGGAATAGCACTCCACAGTTTCAGGTCCAATGTCAAGACCCATCATTCCTTCTGGAATTGAGCCAGCCGAAACGTGCACTTGCGTTCCTTCTGCAATCTCTTGCGCACAAACGTGGTCGCTAGGGAGCAGCAACGCTGTCGAACTTGCTGAAGCGATTGCGATCATCGAACGCGCGTCTTCTATTCGGTCGCTCTCGACGAGGCTCGCGCCAACCTCAATGTCCTGCGCAACGAGGAAGGTATACGCCATTGCACCGCCAATAATAATCGAGTCGACCTTGCCGAGTAAATTTTCAATCGCACCCATTTTATCTGATACTTTTGCGCCACCAATAACTGCGATAAATGGTTTTTGAGCATTTGCAATTGCGTCATCTAGATATTGCAATTCTCTTGCAAGCAACAATCCAGCAACCCGCGGTTTTCCTTGCATTGCTTCTGGTACTGCTACCATCGAAGCATGGTTTCGATGGGCGGTGCCAAATGCATTGTTGCAGTAGATATCGCATCTTTTTGCAAGTTGTTTTGCATACGTTGCATCGCCCAACTTTTCGCCGGAATTAAAGCGTAGATTTTCTGCAAGGACAATGTCAGAAGTTTTGTCCTCGTCCGAGCAAACTACTGTACGTCCAAGTAATTCTCCAAGGCGTGTAGCAACTGGAGCAAGTGAAAATGCTTTTTCAAATCCCGTACCACTTGGTCTGCCAAGGTGGCTTAGCAACGTCAGTTTCCCGCCTCGGTCCAAGACACTTTTGATGCTAGGTAGGGTCATTTGAATCCTACGGTCATCTTTGATTACACCATCTTGCGTGGGAACATTAAAATCAACTCGCATAAGGACACGTTTACCGGCAACATCAATTTGTTCAATGGTCTGTTTCATGGAGACTATTATATATCGCATATGCGACCGATTATTTTGATCCTTGGACCTACGGCTGGAGGCAAAACCTCTTTGGCAATTGCCCTTGCAAATGCACTTGAAGGGGGCGGCGAATGTATATGTGCTGATTCAATGCAAATCTACAAGCACATGAATATAGGAACGGCAAAGCCCACAGCGATTGAGCACAAAAGCGCCGTCCACCACCTTGTAGACATAGTAGAACCAAGCGAAGATGGATTTACCGTAGAAACGTGGCTAAAACGAGCAGAAAAAACCATCGAAGAAATACGCAGGCGAGGACAGTGGCCCATCGTTGTCGGTGGAACAAACCTCTACGTACAGTCCCTGCTGTTTGGAATGTTCGATGGACCAGAGTGTGATCAAGAAAAACGGGATGCTCTAAAAGCTCTGCCCAATACAGAACTGCAAAAACGACTGCGCGAACTTGACCCGGAAGCCGCTGAGCGAATTCACATAAACGATACGCGCCGATTGGTTCGTGCTATAGAAGTTTGCGAGGCAACGGGGCACCCTCTCTCCTCACTCCAGTCCCAGTGGGGTAAACCAATGCCACGGGAAGACGCCTTGATAATTGGGCTCCAATGGCCCGTTAAAACGATTAACAGGCGTATCAATTCCCGTGTTCGAACGATGTTCGACGAGGGATTTCTAGATGAAGTGACCGCTCTGAGGGATAGATTCGGCACGCAAGCGTCAGAAGCACTTGGCTATAAACAACTTCTGTCTCACCTTCGGGGCGAATGCACCCTAGATGAAGCAAAAGAGCGCATCAAGATTTTGACGAGGCGATACGCGAAGCAACAACGAACATGGCTAAGAAAGTTCGAAGTTTTACCTACAGCACATTTTATTGACATGGACAATAAAGGTACTCAACATGCTGCTACAGAAGCACTTACGTATATTTCTGCAAAAAAATAATTTTCGCTTTGGACTTGACAATCTCAGAAAAGTCGTTCCAATGCTTCGCGCTAGGCAAGCCGTTCGTGCTGCTTGACCGATGGAATGAGGCGTAAAGAGTCCCAAGGTACCTATATTTTGGCTAAAAAAAAGACCACAAAAAAGAAGACTTCAAAGAAGAAGACAACCAAGAAGCGTAATGCTGTTCCAGACGCAACTGGCAAGCACCTCGTTATTGTCGAATCGCCTGCCAAAGCTCGGACTATTAACAAGTACCTTGGAGACGATTATGCTGTCACCTCTTCTGTTGGACATATTCGTGATCTTCCTGCAAGGGCGCCCAAGGGAATAAAACAAGAAGTACCAGGTGTAGACCTTGAACATGACTTTAAACCAACCTACGAAGTACTCAAGGGAAAAACTGTCCTTGCAAGCGAGTTAAAAAAAGCAGCAAAAGTCGCCAAAGATGTTTGGTTTGCCAGCGACCTTGACCGCGAGGGAGAAGCTATCGCTTGGCACCTTGCGGAACTACTTAAAGTAGAGCCAACAAAAGCAAAGCGCGTCATATTTAACGCGATTACAAAAAAACAAATTGAAGAAGCGTTCAAGCATCCACACCCCATTAACATGGACTACGTCGATGCCCAACAGGCAAGACGCATTCTTGACCGTATCGTTGGGTACAAGGTTTCGCCGCTTCTTTGGAAACGCGTCGCGGGTGGTCTTAGTGCCGGCAGAGTGCAATCGGTCGCCGTTCGTATTGTTGTCGAACGCGAAAAAGAAATTGAAGCGCATATTCCAGAAGAGTCATGGAGCGTGGTCGGTCAATTCACGCTCGATGCAAGCGCAACCGAATCACTGCACGCGAAGTGGTCTGCGTTTCTTAAAGTGAAAGATGAACGTGGTAAAGGACCAACACGTAAACAGATGAACGCATTCCTCGCGGAGAACAAATCTCTTGAGGCTTCGCTTGTCGAAATTAATGGTAAACCATTTAAAGTTACTCGTGCTTCAGATTGCCAAGACAACACACTCGATGCACACAAAGCAAGATTACTTGAAGTTGGCAAAGCCGTTGGTTTGGACAACCTATCTATTACAGTTACCGAAGACGAAGAGGGCAAAGGTCCAGCAAAACGCTGCATATCTCTTGAAGGCGATATTGCTGCTGACGTCTCTTACAAAATTAAAGACATTAAGCAAAAAGACAGTACTGTTCGACCTCCGGGACCATTTATTACATCGTCTTTGCAAGCATCCGCTTCTACAGTTCTTGGTTTTGGTGCTAAAAGAACAATGCGAGCAGCGCAAGGTCTCTACGAAGATGGTTCCATAACGTATATGCGAACCGATTCGACGCATATTTCTGGAGATGCGATGAACATGGTTCGCACCTATATTGGAAATAAATTTGGCGATGCGTACCTTCCAGACAAACCAAAATTTTATACCTCTGCAAATAAAGATGCGCAAGAAGCGCACGAAGCGATTCGACCAACAGATGTTGGACTACACCCAGACACACTAAAAGCGTCAACCAACGAAGATCAAAAACGTTTGTACGGTTTGATATGGTCACGTTTTGTCGCATGCCAGATGAGCGCTGCGCGTTGGCACCGCACTGAAATATTCTTTGCTCGCGAAGATGAAAACACGGGTGCTGTTTTTAAAGTTGGTGGCAGAACACTTGCCTTTGATGGTTTTTACAAAGCAAGCGGTGTGCCATCATCTGACACAGAGCAAAATTTGCCCGAACTCAACGAAGGCACCGAGCTCTTCCCCTTCGACATTTCCCCGAAGCAAAATTTTTCTTCGCCACCTTCTCGGTACAGCGAAGCATCGCTTATCAAAAAATTAGAGTCCGAGGGTATCGGGCGACCGTCTACGTATGCATCCATTATCGATGTCATTCAATACAGAAAGTACGTAGAGAAGATTGACCGTTCGTTCCACCCAACAGATTTAGGTGAAGTCGTCACGGACAAACTCATCGAAGCGTTTCCCATTTTGATGGGGGTTGAGTACACGCGCTCTCTGGAAGAACGACTCGACAATGTTGCCAATGGCGAAACAAAATGGGTAGCTATGCTCCACGACTTCTACGGTCGGTTTAGTAAGCGCCTTGAAACAGCGTACGAAGAAATGCCCCACGCCAAAGCGGAAACAAAACCAGCGATTTACAAGTGTCCAACTTGCGGAAGCAAAACAGAGTATCGTTTTGGGAAAAACGGAAGATTCTTATCGTGTACAAGTTACCCAGACTGTAAGTATGCAGCACCGATTGATCGCAAGGGAAGACCGTTGCTTCCAGAGCGTGTTGATGTTGCGTGCCCAGAAGATGGATCAGCGATGGAAAAGCGAACCGGTCGGTTTGGTCCATTCCTTGCTTCGGTCAACTACCCAGAAATTAAAACCGTAGTAAACCTCGACAAAAAAGGTGGCATTAAATATCCCTCACCACCAGCACTCCTTATCGAATCCCTAGAGTGTGAAAAATGCGAAAGTCCTATGAACTTGCGAAATGGAAAACGCGGTCCGTGGCTTGGTTGTTCAACGTTTCCAAAATGCAAAGGACGGATGGGATGGAAAACGCTAGAGGACAATATTCGGGAAGAACTTGAAGCAGCGCTCAACACGCACATGGAAGCAAATCCGCAAGTCATCGTTACAACAATGAGCGGAAAAGTAATACCAGAAGGTACGCCAATCGAAGATTTACTCATCGAAGGCAACGTTGCTGAACTTGAAGTGTTTTGATTGCTTAAGAGATGACAATACATGTATACGAACGATTTGGTGTGGTTGCCACAATTCATCTACAATAGACCCGTGTACCGCAGAAAAACAAGGCAAATACAAGTCGGAAACGTCAAAGTGGGTGGCGATGCATCAGTTTCAGTGCAATCTATGACCGCGGGGTACACCCACGATATTGACGCGTGTATTGCAGAAATCAACCGACTCACAAAAGCGGGTGCGGATATCGTGCGAGTCGCCGTTCCAGAGCGTAAGGACACAGCAGCCCTTACTGAAATTCTTTCGCAAGTTTCCGTTCCAATTGTCGCCGACGTCCACTTTCACTTTAAACGCGCACTTGAAGCCATTGAAGCCGGCGTACAAAAAATTCGATTGAACCCCGGAAACATTGGAGATAGGGAACAAGTTAATGCTGTCATTGACTCTTGCAAAGATGCAAATATCCCAATCAGGATAGGTGTAAACGAAGGATCCGTCGTCGAAAGAAAAGACAAACAAAAACGCCAAGCAGAACTCGCATCCTTTTTTGCAGATCGAAAACAAGGGCACTTGCTCGCAATGATGATTGCTAAGGTTGAGGAGTATCTCGACATATTTGAGAGCAGAGATTTTCAAAACATCTGCCTTAGCGCGAAACTCATGGACGCACGACTTGTTATTGATATGTATCAAGAACTTTCAAAACGGTTTGACTATCCGCTACATTTAGGCGTGACGCATGCTGGACCACGAGAAACTGGATCAATTCGTTCTATCGCAGCTTTAGGCTCCCTGCTCTCCCAAGGCATTGGCGACACCATTCGCATCAGTTATGCGAGTGACACGGTGTTTGAAGTTGAAGACGGTATCGAGTTGCTCAATAGTCTTGACTTGCGCACAAGAATTGGAGCGGAGCTCATTGCGTGCCCAAGTTGCGGACGTATTCAAGTTGACTTATTCGAACTCGTTGACAATGTTCGCGCGCAGTTGGAAAATGAAATTGATGTGCCGATCAAAGTTGCTGTTATGGGTTGCGTTGTTAATGGACCCGGCGAAGCAGAGGGCGCTGATGTTGCCGTGTTTGCAGGTGACCGTAAAGGCATAATCTACGTACAAGGTGAACGCGTAGCCAATGTAAAAGAAGATGAAATCCTTGATAGACTTTTAGTTGAATGCAAAGCATTGCAAGATAGAGTGCGCCGTGGCGAAACAAAACTTGGTGATAAAGCAGTGACAATCGTTGCGCCCCTGACCGTTGAAGGAAATACAACTTGAAACGAAATCGCTATTTTGGTTTTACCATCATTGAGATGCTTATTGTAGTCGCAATAATCGGAATTCTGCTTTCCGTACTCTACCCAGCGCTTTCTGCCTCACGCAAACGAGCAAAAAAAACAAATGAACTTAATCTCATTCGTGAAACTGGCAAGGCTTGGATTATGCACAGTGGCATGCACCAAGACCGATTGCTCAAGGGTTATGTAAGCACGGATGTACAAGCATACGATGAATTGGCGTGGGCGTTTCAAGACGAATCTCTCGTGTCTCCTGCACCAGAGTACACCTCAAGCGATCCCAACGATGCAGGTCCATGGCCTTGGAGACTCCTCTCGTACATGGATTACCATTGGAGGACTCTACTTTTTTACGATGATCTTGAGTGGGACGACAAGGAAGAATACGTTATTGAGCACGCAGAGCAAATTGCGACGGAACCCGCATTCGGTTACAACGGGTTTTATCTTGGCGGTTGGTGGGAGATTGACAACCACAGCGGGAAACCTTGGGCGATGTTTAGTGATGTTACCCTTTCAGATGACAGGCAATTAAACGTTGTTGCAGCTTCCTATTCTCAGATCAAAAAAACAAATAAACAAATCGTTTTCTGCAGTACGTTCCTCGCACAAGAGGGTACCTACGACGTGTTGCAAGAAGGAACGGCGGGCACGCACCTCGCAATTCCAAGTATTTTTGCGAGAGTGACGAAGTGGGAACCTCTTCCAAGCAGGCGATTGCAAGTGAATACAAGTTCATATGCACCCCTTGGTCGATTCAACGGTATTCCAGCAATCTGCTTTGCAGATGGAAGCACAAAGAATGTTGAAGTTGAAACCCTCATCGATCAAAGTTTATGGATACCTCAAGCACAGCAGGTAGGGGATATTCCTGCGAGTGAATTTAGTCACACGCAGTAACTTTGTTTCAAAACCTTTATGGTTTATTTATCTTCTTTTTTCTTCCTAGCGTTATGCAATTGCATTTTTAACATAGCGCGCATTTGCCGCATATATTTCTCGTCGAGTAGCGAATCGGCTGGGTTTACGCGCATTGCAGTAAACCACTTGTCCTCAATAGGTGTATATCCCAGTAGTGTGCCTAATCTGTTCGATAAATCTGACATATGTCCAGCCCCATAAAGAACACCGATCGTCGAAACATTCTCAACTACTTCGATAGTGGCTGCAATGTCCTTTAGCACTTCTGTATTTCTATCCACAATGATGACATGCGCTAATTCCGGTTCCACGCCTTCGAGCATTTCTTCGCTTTCTGGCATCGATAGAATCTCAATCATCAATAACTTTGCGGTTTCACGAGCACCGCCTTTTGTAAATGAGTCCAACATCGGTATGAGCTTCAAAAAACCAGATGCAATTTTCGCTGTGAATGATTCGCCAGTTATTGTTCCAAGAATTGCAGGGTCCCCCCCTCTTTTTTTGATTTCTGTTTGAACCTCGTCAATTGTCAAATCACTGCAGAACCAGTTTGGCTCTTCATACGGAAGCGCATCGAGTTGAAACTCCAACCCCAAAACGTCTGCAAATTCCTCTTGCATACCTTTGTCGTTGTCCTCCTCATCTGAAAAATATTCCCCCTCTTCAAGAACTTTGACAATCCTTCTTGCAGTTAAATCGCTTGCACTTCCCGTTCCGCCGACTTCACCATCGGAACCAAAACTCCAAATAATAATTTCGCTTTTGGCGGGATTCACTTGCAAAACAAACGGTCTACTCCATGCATCCACTGAAGCATCTTCTACGAAGTTTGATAATCGCCGATCAATGAGAGAGGCATCTGCAATCACATCATCCATAGACTCTGGAATCAAATCAGATTCCTCTGCACAACGCTTTGCAACGTCAGCAACAAACTCCAGTGACTTCTGCGTAGATGCAACTCGTTCTTCCTCTGTCTTACCACTTGGAGGTCGGGAACCGCTAGGGCGAACGGATTCGTATAAGACGATATCCATCGTGTCAAGAAGTTCTGTAACTTCTTCGTAAAAGGATTCCTCGGCTACGTGTGCAACACCTATTAGCCAAATATCTGGTTTACCCTCGGCTTCGTATCGTCTTGAAACCAAATCAATTGCAACGACTTCATCGCCAGTAGTCTTTCGCATCCATTGCAATGAGGGTGTCTCTAAAGGAACTTGTTCAGGCGGTTCTTGAATCGTCGTTGCAATGAAAATAGTAGTTAATGTAAAAATCATTTTGCTGCTCCTTGCTGCGCTGCTGCAATCATTGCTTCAATTCGGCCGATTGCACTTGAAGACCAACCTCGAAAAAGCATATATGGGAACAGCGTTACGAGTGCAATAATTAATCCGAATGCTGTCGTCAACAATGCAGAGGCAATACCACTAGCAACATCTGCGGGGTCTGTTAACACAACTTCTGCACCCAGAAGATTGAAAGAATCAATAATTCCAATCACCGTTCCCAAAATGCCAAGCAAAGGAGCGGCGGTAATAATTGTTGAAAGCGCAACCATATTTCTATCGATTCTTGGTCGCTGCATTTCTACAGCGCCCATGGCAACTGCATCGCTTGATCCATCATCAACTACTCGTTTTGCGACCATCCCTTGTGGAGAAAAATCTCGCTTCACCATTTTGCGGACCGAATCCATATCCCCATGCATGAATGCACTGTTCAACTTGTCAAGACGACGTAAAGAATTTTTCCCGCCGGCGAAAAGCCAAAACCAGCATCTCTCGAATATAAGGGCCACACTCAACACACTCAACAGTAGGAGTGGGATCATTACGTAGCCCCCTCTTTCGAAAATCGAGGTGAGATCTTGTAATACTTCTTCTTGCATGTGTAGATTGTAGGTTTAGAACATACAATCTGTTTGTGACACAACTTTCATCCCCAAATCCACCTCTTAAACTTATAGAACTCGCGAAAAACATCGAATCTGAACTGCATTCTCGCCTCACAGCACTCGCACTACCAGATAATCTCAAAGAATCAGCCACGTATGCAGTGATGAACGGCGGAAAACGCGTCCGCCCCGCGCTAACGCTTCTATGCTGTGAGGCAATCGGTGGAACATTCGAAGATGCTATGCCAGCAGCAATTGCTGTTGAATTTATCCACTGCTTTAGTTTAGTACACGATGATTTACCCGCGATTGACAACGATGACCTTCGTCGTGGGAAGCCAACGTTACACATCAAATCTGGCGAAGCGATGGCTCTATTAGCCGGTGATTTATTGTTACCTCTTGCATTTTCGCAATTGACAAACGAACAATTCAACGCTGACCAACAAGCAAGATTAACGAAAGTGCTTGCATCTGCTACAAGCAATATGGTCATCGGCCAAGTTTACGACACGCTTGGCGGTCTTCCAGATCATCTAACACCGATGCAACAACTTGAAGAGATACATCGAAACAAAACAGGCGCACTCATCCAGTGCGCTTGTGAGATGGGAGCAATTTGCGCCAGTGCTCCAGAGCGTGCATTTGATGCTATTTCGTCTTTTGGTAGTGCCATTGGGTTGATGTTTCAAATTGTTGATGATCTCATCGACTTACACGGCTCCCCAGAGCATGTAGGCAAAGCAACTGGTAAAGATGCGGGTGCGGGCAAAACGACTTATCCGGGCATAATTGGTGTTGAAGAATCGAAAAAAGCTGTCAAAGAACTCCAAAAACAAGCAGAATCTGCACTTAGTGTGCTTGGAAGCGACGCAGAAACCCTCGTATCTTTCAATCTTTGGATGGCTCACAGGACACGTTGAGCGTACAATACGCTGTCAAAGATGCAAACAGAATTCCTTTCTACAATTGAATCACCCGCAGACCTAAAAAAAATATCGATAGCAGACTTGCCAAAACTCGCTATTGAAATTCGCCATGCAATTTGCGAACAAGTAAAAAAAAGCGGCGGTCACTTAGCGCCAAATTTGGGCGTTGTGGAACTCATGATTGCGTTGCACTACGTCTTTGATTTTTCAAATGACAGACTTTTGTTTGATGTAGGGCACCAATGCTATACACATAAACTCCTCACCGGAAGGCAACACCTTCTTGGAAAACTTCGACAACGGGGCGGCATGTCGGGATTTCCCGCTCCGGATGAGTCACCGTTTGATTTGTTCGCGGTTGGTCATGCGGGGACGGCGATTTCAACTGCTGTTGGTATGGCCCGCGGTGATAAACTCAGTGGTGAAGCGTACGATCCAATTGTGAGCAACGATGGAAGGCGTGTTGTTGCATTTGTTGGTGACGCATCCATCGTCAATGGCGTTGCGATGGAGGGTCTCAATAACGCTGGCACTCTAAAACGTCAATTTCTTGTCGTCCTCAATGATAACAACATGAGCATTGCAAATCCCCAAGGTGCGATTGCAGATTACTTTGACAAGTTACGTGTAGGCTCAACGTATCGCTCTATGAAAAAAGCTGCTAAAAACGTCATGGGTAAATTGCCTGGCGGTTCCATGCTTGAAGACATGTCGCATCGAATGACGGAGATGTTGAAAGACGCGGTCTTTGAAGATTCTTGGTTTGAACACTTTGGATTACTGTCGGTCGGTCCAGTTGACGGGCACGACCTTGCTTCACTCATTGAGATGCTTATCGAAGTGCGTGAAGTCGACCGACCACTCTTACTCCACGCCCATACCATCAAGGGCAAAGGTTTCGAGTTTGCAGAGAAAAATGCAACTACCTTCCATTCGCCCAAACCATTCGCAGTAAAAAACACATGCGTTGAAATGCAACCCTCTGGTCGGAGTTTTACTGCTGCATTTTCCGATGCACTTTGCGACCTGATGGAAAAGGATGACAAAGTTGTTGCAGCAACTGCAGCAATGCCAGATGGAACTGGTACAACTGCGGCAATTGAAAAATTCTCAAATCGTGCATGGGACACTGGGATTTGTGAGTCGCATACGATGGACATGCTGGCTGGATTAGCAAAGACTGGATACAAACCATTTTTCGCTGTGTATTCAACTTTTCTACAACGCGCGTTTGATCAGTTATTCCAAGAAGTTACGTTGCAAGGTCTACCTGTTCGACTTTGTCTTGATCGCGCGGGCGTTGTCGGAGGTGACGGTGCAGTTCACCATGGCTTCTGCGACATTTCTATGCTTCGCGTTTTACCAAACACCGTCATCATGGCAGCGATTGATGAGGATTCGCTCCGCGAGGCGATGGCGTTCATGGCGCACTACGACGATGGGCTTTCAGCAGTGCGCTACCCGCGAGATGCAGTACAAGAAACAACAAGAACATGTCCGGCTTTCAAACTTGGCAAGGCGAACCCGTTACGAAAAACATCTGCGCCAAAACTTGCCATTCTTGGCTATGGCACAACCGCACTTGATGCACTTTTAGCAGCCGAACGTGTAGATGCGGATGCCATAGATGTATACGACGCTCGCTTTGCAAAACCCGTCGATGGCGAACTCATCGAGCATTTATTGCGCAACGAAATACCGATCATCACTCTTGAGGATCACTCCGCAATTGGAGGCTTTGGTTCGGCTGTGCTTGAAGAAGCAGCAAAACGAAAACTTGACACGACTTTGATTACAATTCTTGGTTTGCCTGACCGGTGGATTGGACACGGTTCTCGCAGGGAACAACTCCAAGAAGCCGGAATTGATTCTGCTGGTATTGCGGCAGTCGCTTCTCGGATTCTAAGCACACATGAAATTGAAATACCACTGGCTACAACAGAGTAAAGAATACATACATGGCTATCCTCATTATTGAACACAGTGAATTAACAGGCTCAGACAGACTCGGGCAACGTCTACTTGAAGATGGTCACCGACTGCTTGTAGTTCGAGTCCATCTTGGCGAGAAGTTGCCCGGCGATCTTGATGAGATTGATGGCGTAATCAGTTGCGGTGGTCCACAAGACCCAGATAGTAACGAGCCATGGGTTGAACAAGAACTTGCACTCCTTCGGACTGCTGATGCGCTTGAATTACCGGTCTTTGGCATGTGTTTAGGAAGCCAACTTCTAGCAAGGGCATTGGGCGGCGAACTTGCACGTTGCGAGCAACCTGAGATGGGTTGGTACGATGTACGTTTAACAGCCGTGGGATATGCCGACTTTATTCTTTCTGGGCAACCATGGGATGGACCTCAATTTCACTGGCACCACTGGGAAGTGAGCAAACTACCTGAAGGTGCAACGCTCTTAGCATCTAGTGATCGGTGCGGCGTACAAGCATGGATGAAGGGAATCAGTACGTACGCTGTACAGTTCCACCCCGAATGTACCGCAGAAAGAATTGAATCATGGATTCTTGATGATAAAGAGCAACTCGATCAAGCAGGTATCTCAAGCGCTGCAGTCAAAGACGACACCGTCAAAAATTTCGCGGATTACGTACGACTCACCGATCGACTTTTTGAAGCAATCTCGCAACTACTCATGCCAATGCACACACGACTTTCTCGTCAACGTAATTAAGTTGTGTCAAATGTCCCGGATTATTTAAAACCTTACCATGACGCTATTGCAGCCCACGGTGGAACGTTTGACGCCACTCTTTGGCAATCGAAGGAAGGGCAAATCCTTCGATTTAAAACCTTTTGCATGTTGGCTGATTTTACGAACTCGACTATTCTTGACGTTGGTTGCGGTATTGGAGATTTTTCAGAATACTTAACCTCTGCAAACGTGGCATTTGGTTCGTTCCACGGCATCGATGCTATGCCGGAAATGATTGAAACGGCAAACGACCGCGCGTTGCCTCGGTCAACGTTTGAAACTGTTGATATTGTGCACAATACAGACGCTCTGGTCGGGTACGATTGGATAACCTTTTCTGGGACATTAAACGCGATGGACGAGGATGTAGCGATGGCACTTATAGAAACTGCCTTTACGCGTGCAGCTAAAGGTATAGCTTGTAATTTCCTCTCAAACCAATCTGGACGTAATCCAAAAGAGGAGGATTTGGCACCCGCTTCTCGATTCGATACGATTGCATGGATTTCAAAAAGTCTACAACTCTCACCAAAAGTCCAGTTCACCCAATCCTATTTAGATGGGCACGACGCCACCATCGTCATTAATAAATAACATTTCTCCTCTGAGACTTTTTTTTTACAATTTCGAAAAACGGCTCTAAGGAGCTCCAAAAAGTCTCAGAGGCGATTTTTGGGCTTTAAAAAGTCTCAGAGGAGAATAGTAATTGAGGTTTTTTGATGGTAGCGCAAGCGAATGTGTCCCAAAAGAAAAATGAACGAATTACCGCAGTAATTCTTGGTTTGAATACAAACAACATTACAATGACAAGTCGATTGGAGAAAAGAAAATGGAATCTACAGCAGATAGTTCAAAACAAACAACCCTAAAAGTGGTTGCTACAACGGGAGGGTTTAAGACGTTTGTCGCCTTCCTTGCCGCTATGTTTATTTTTCTCATAGTATTCCTCGTCGGTATTATTGCTGGCGTATCAGGATTTGCTGCAGCTTCTCAGGAAAACGGACCTGTTAGTTCACACATCTCTCACGATGGTGGCAGCTCTACAATTGCGGTCTTAAATATTTCTGGAGTAATTGACGATGGCAATGCCGCCTACGCAGAAAGAGCAATCACCAAAATTTTAGAGAACAAAAATATCCGATCCGTAGTTCTTCGGGTTGATTCACCGGGCGGCGGCGTAACTGCTTCGGATGAAATCTGGCATAACGTGCAGCGACTTAAAGATGCGAAGTTACCACTAGTTGCAAGCTACGGTAGTGTTGCAGCATCGGGCGGCTACTATATTTCATGTAACGCTGATCATATCGTCGCACAAGAAACAACGATAACTGGTTCGATTGGTGTTATTGCAAACGTAATGACCTTTCAGGATCTTCTCGCAAAAATAGGCATCAAGCCCGTTACGCTTATCGCAAAAGATTCACCTGAAAAATCTGTAGCAAATGATGTGTATCGAAACTGGACAGTCAAAGACAAGCAAAAAGTTACGAGTATTCTCAACGCAATGTACGAAGTCTTTTTCAGTCGCGTACAAGAGGGGAGAGCAAATGTTATAGATGCCAAAAAACTAGAGTCCGTTGCAAATGGATCAGCGTACACAGCGCAACAAGCTCTCAGTAATGGATTAATAGATGGAATCGGATATCTTGACGATGCTATTCTTATTGCAGAACAACGATCTGGTTTGACCAATGCTGACCCAACAGTCATTCACTATTCTCGCGCTACACCTTCGTTTGGTGGTCTTCTTGGCGTTCAATCAAGAGATCTTTCTGCATCTGACCTCCAGTCGATGCTGCAAGAAATCTCAATGCCAAAACTCATGTACCTTTACAATCAGTAACAACCACACGTAGGAACAGATATGTCATTTACTCTTTTTTGGGCGGTTGTTTCGACCGCTGTTGGAACCGGTTCGCCTCCACTTTACGACGATGAAATCACAAATGCAATTTCCATGATTGCCACAGAACTCTCCACTAGGCATACCAAAGAGAGGTGTTGGGAACCAATTGAACGTACCGGTGGTTGGCTTACTAAATATGAAGGCGGAACGACAGCGCTCACAACTCTTGCAATGCTCAGTTCAGGGCATTCTGTAAATACCCCGATTATGCAAAATTCAATAGCGTTTCTAAGTGAAATTAAACAACCAAGTACGTACGTGCTTGCAACAAGAACTTCCATCTGGTCGATGATGCCCAAGCGGCAAAAACGAAACCTCAAAAATGATACAAGGCGTTTAATTTCTACGATGGGATTGCAAGCGGGAAGTTGGGGCAACTTTGACACACCTCCGAAAATGAGATCTGATGCATCACCTTTAAATAGGGAATTTGGCATGATTGCACTGCGGGAAGCGCAGCGTTGTGGACAACGTGTACCAAAAAAGTGTTGGATGGCGATAGCAGAAGCAACCCTCGCAACACAACAACAATGTGGTGGTTGGTCGTACGGGCAGAGTGCAACAAAAGGAACACCAACAGCAAACATGACCGTTGCTGCGCTCAATTGCCTTCTAGGCGTTGACGAACTTTGTGGTATTGATCTTTCAAAGGAACAATCTCTTTGGTTGCACAACTCCATCGAAAAAGCGCTCGCATGGCTAAACAAGAACGCACAATCGTATGAAAATGTTGGTGGAACCACATTGATGAGTTACTTGTACGGGCTTGAACGTGCCGCGATGTCTTGCGGGCTTGCTGAAATTCACAAGAGAGATTGGTTTCAAGACGGGGCAAGAGCAGTGATAAAAACACACTGCGGTGTTCGAAAGGCGAAAGGGAGTACTATTAATCTCTCGTTTGCCCTACTCTTTCTTTCGAGGGGTCGTGTTCCAATTGCAATGTGCGAACTTGCTGTGGACAAGGGTAGCATCGACCCACTTCGAACATCAGAAATAATAACTACACAGGTTTCAGACCAAACCGAACGTGCATTTTCTTGGCGAACCGTTACGAGAAAAGAAAAACTCGATGCTTGGCTTGCAGCCCCACTCTTGTTCCTACATGACGTTCGTGCAGTTCCGACAAACATCGAACCCTTACAAGAATATCTTGATTCAGGAGGGCTTCTTGTCATGCTTGGTGCGCGAAAAGATTTTCAGGATTTTTCGGAGCTTGCAACTATACTTTGTCCAAAAATTACTGCAGCAGAAGTCGACGATACGCATTGGTCACTTTCTGTAGTGCGGAATGTTTCAAAGGTAAAAGTTACTGCATGGAATGATGGTATTCGCGACCGAATTCTCCTCGTACAAGGGACCGCTGAGTCACTAGTGCGATCTCCTAAAACTACACTCTCGCGAGTACTTGTCAATATTTGTTGCGGTGCTGCAGAACTTGGACGTTGGAAAGCAAGGGCATCAAGACCTGTAGTATCTCATTCGAAGAAAATTGTTTGGATCGCGCAACACGAAGGCAACTGGGAAGCTGAACTAAAAGGTATGCACCGCTGGAACTGGAAATCGAAACCTATTACGCAATTGAAAAAGAAAAACCTTATTCTCGTTGGCGGAATTCATAATGACGAAGCAACCACAACGCTTGCAGATGAAATTTACCGAGTTGCAAGCGCTGGATCTACGGTACTTGTAGAGTCAATTGGCGGAATTGATTCCTTTGCATTAGCGATACAAAAAGAAATTGAGGAACAATTTAAAAACAAATTTGTTCCCGATGACCGGTTCAACCCCATTACCCAAAGGGGTTGGTCCATACGCAACGCAAAAACGGTACAGGCGCCAGTCGTTTCGGCTGTAGGCGAGGGGTCGATTGTCATTGCTAACTGCGATATACGAAATGCTTTACTCGATCATACTGCGTGGGGCATCCATGGGTACAGTCCTAAATTCGCAGCTCAACTCATAGACACGTTACTTGAAGAGTAGATGCACTACACTGCTTTTGTGAAACATTCGTCTTTCCTTTCGTTTTTGAGTACGATTGCAATTGCAGTGCTCGTTGTTGTTTTTGTAACAAAAAACCAACGTGTTTCGCATATACGATCCCTGTTGACGTCACCGGCCATCGCAGACAAACTCGCTGGTATTGAAATGACAAAAGGCTTATCAATCGAAACTACAGTAGAACTACTTGCTCCGTTGCTTCTAAAAGACAACGAAGCATCGGTAGCAGCCCAGCATGTACTCATTGCAACAGCATCCAAACACCATCGCCTTTCCGTAATAGAAAATCTTGACATTGAACCCGCATTGCTAGAAGCTGCAAAATGGTGGGAAACAAAACCACAATTTCAAACCACATTCAAATCTCCAGCCGACTCTAAACTCGCAACTTCCATCAATCATTTGTCGTGGTATTTGGGGCGAACTGAACCCTTGCCTTTTGCTGATCATATTCAGGTACCCTTACGAGACCGCGATGGAAGCGTGCTCCTTGGTGTCCTTACACTCGAGAAATTCGGCACCTTTGAAGAAATACATGATTTGATTGCGCATTGGTCTACCGATGTAGATTTTGAACGAAAAAAAGCAGCCCTCCTGCTTGCTGGGCTGATTAGAGCAAAATCTTCTATTGACACGAATCAGAATGAACTTATGGCAATGCAGGAAATTTGCAATAAGAGCAACTACAAACTCGCATGGCGAACATTACATCAGGAAGATGGAACGGTCAATCCAGACATTGCCCTCGCTGGCATGATTGCACATGCGGATAAATTTTTTCCCGTCGTAATCGAAACCGCAAAAGAAAATAAGTGGGAACACCCAGAGCACCCTGTTGTGCTTGCTATGCGCTTCGCTCCGGATATTGCAAACCGTATCCCTCAAAACTTACTCCAAAATGATGAAACTAGAACAAAATGGTGGTCTCTCTTCTCTTGCGGGCTGCTACTAGAAGGACGATGATACCCATATGAGCTCAACTACCGCACTTAGCGTCATTATGATGCCACGAGATGTGAACATTTACGGAACTGTATTTGGTGGAATAATCTTGTCGTACATCGATCAAGCTGGATTTATAGAGGCGAGGCGCCATGGCGTCCATCGGTGGGTTACCGCTTCGATGGACAGAGTAGATTTTACAGAGCCCGTGTATGTTGGAGATGTTGTTCGGTTTATAACCAAAACTATAAAAACCGGCCGTTCCTCTGTCGAGATAAAAATCATAGTCGAAGCCGAGCGTTACGATTCCGGCGACAAAATCGTTGTCACAAATGCAAGCATGACGATGGTTAGTGTTGATGCAAACGGAAAAGCAATACCGTTCGATTCACCCCCTACTCTTAAGAAAGGCGAGAATGCATGAGCATACGGCTTGCTGTTCTATTTAGTGGAGGTGGCACTACGATTCTCAATTTGCTTGACCGCATAGAAGATGGAACACTCGACGCCGAAATAGTTTTAGCAGTTGCATCGCGGAACGACATTACTGGTATCGACCGGCTCGCCGACCGTAACATTGAAGTTGCTGTAGCAAAGCAAGAGGGTGATAGCGATAAAATAATTGATGAGAAGATTCAAGCGTGGCTACAAGATACGCAGCCAGATTTAATTTTGCTTTGTGGGTACTTGCGGCTTCTACCAATCGAATCATGGATGCAAGGACGAGTACTTAATATCCACCCCTCCCTGCTTCCCGATTTTGGCGGCAAGGGCATGTTTGGTATACACGTTCATGAAGCCGTCATGAAGAGTGGAAACTGCGAATCAGGATGCACAGTGCATTATGTGGATGATGAGTATGACCATGGCCCAATGCTTATTCAAAAAACCTGCACCATCTCAGACGACGATACACCCCAAACTCTCGCTTCCAAAGTTTTTGCTTTAGAGTGCCTTGCATACCCAGAAGCCATCAAAAAAGCCGCAAAGAAAGTAACGGTATGATGCACGTACAATGAGCGAGAACGAATCAAAACCAAAAAAATCAAAAAGACCTTTTTTACGAGGGCTTGCTGTGCTGCTCCCCTCCGTTCTTACTCTCTGGCTCATCGTAAAAGCGTATCAATTTATCGATTCCGCCATCGCAGAGCCCATTAACCGTGGCATACGGTTGGGATTCACTCAAATTCCAAATTACTTTCCTTCCCTTGCAGATACATTTTCGATGGGACCAACCCCTGAAACTCTGAAGAACGCAGCCGAAACTGCAAATATTTCTTCAACTGACGAACTCGCTCTCAAGGAATTAGCCCACGAATTGTTCGCCACTTCTGTAGATACTTGGTGGATCGAACACCCCTGGATGAATGCACTTGGTCTCTTAGTCGCTGCAATCATCGTATATATGTGTGGGCGACTTGTTGGCGGTTTCATCGGACGTGCGCTGTACAGGCGGATTGAAAAAATTATGGTCGCCGTTCCCGTTATCCGCAAGGTATATCCGTATATCAAACAACTTGTTGATTTTCTCATTGCAGATGACGACAAACCGAAATTCAGCAGAGTTGTTGCTGTGGAATATCCTCGAAAGGGAATTTGGTCCGTTGGGTTTATGACTGGTAATTCACTTAGCACCATTGAAAGTCAGTTGCCAGACTCAATCACAGTATTTATACCGAGTTCTCCAACACCATTCACGGGCTACACCATCACCGTCCAGAAAAAAGACACTATTGACTTGCCCATCACCGTAGAAGAGGCCATTCGATTCGCAGTCAGTGGTGGCGTACTCGTCCCAGATCATCAAAGCTTGACTGGTCTGCCTCGATCAGAACCTGCTAAAATGGACGAAACCAATCCTGAATCGGATTAAGGAAGAATCAATGCAAATCAATGTAACAAGCAAACATCTTGAAATGACTACGACAATTGAGGAATACGCCCTAACAAAGGCAGAAAAACTCACTCGTTTTTATCCTAGAATCGAACAAATTGACGTGAAGATCGAAAAAACGTCCCATGGTTTTAGCGTTGAGATAATTACAGACGTTGAGCACCACGACGACATAATTGGAAACGCCAATGAAGAAGATCTCTACGCAGCGTTGGATAGTTGCGTGGATAAAAGTGTTCGTCAGTTAACTGACTTAAAAAACAAACTTCAAGACCATAAAAAACACAACACTCCAACTGGAGGGCAAGAAAAATGAAACTGATGGACATCGTCGTAAAAGACGCAATCATTACAGAACTCATTGCAAAAAATCGCGATGGCGTAATCACTGAATTAGTCGATTCACTTGTCGCGTCTGGGTGTGTTACAGAGGCACAACGTGAAGATTTCACTAAAGCCATTATTAGACGAGAGAACAAGGGCTCTACAGGTTTTGGACACGGCGTAGCCGTCCCACACGTCAAGCACGCTGACATCGAAACGATGCGTATTGCTATCGGCAATAGCGCGGATGGTGTCGACTTTAAAGCACTCGACCGTGAGCCTGTGTACTCAATCGTCCTTCTTTTAAGCCCCGAAGACCAACCTGAAAATCACCTCGATGCAATGGAGGCGATTTTCAGTTCACTCAGTCAAGACACTTTCAGGCGCTTTTTACGCCAAGCAAATTCACCCGATGATGTGCTAACACTGCTGACTGAAACTGACAACGCCGTTCGCTAACGAACGTTTCCGAATCTACGTCCATTTACGGCAATTCCTTTGAAATGCCAAATCTATCACCCCCAACTCCGTTATGGCTACTGCAACAAAAAAAGTGAAAATTCAAAACCGCCTTGGCATGCACGCAAGACCTGCAACTGAATTTGCAAAAGTGGCGGGTAAGTATGCTGCAAACATAACTGTTGGACACCAGCAGAGTGAACAAGTGGATGCTAAATCCATCATGCAACTGATGATGCTCGCAGCAACCGAGGGAACAGAGCTTACCATCAATGCAGATGGTTCCGATGCCGACGATGCTATCGCCGAGCTTACAGCGCTCGTCGATTCAGGTTTTAATGAATAGCAAATGAAAAATCAGTGCCGAAGTTGTTCTGCACGCAAATCTCGTGACATCAGTGAACCGATTGCGTCTTGAATTGGTAAATTTTCAAACAAAACTTCATACATGACAGAAGCGATTGGCATATCCACCCCCTTTTCTTTGGCAAGCGCGTTGACGGCCTTCGTTGTTGCAACTCCCTCTACAACCGAGCCCATTGTTTCAGTGATGGTTTGCAAATCTTCACCTTTACCAAGTCTTTCACCGCACGTTCGGTTTCTTCCGTGAGGGCTAAAGCATGTCGTAGCTAGGTCGCCGACACCAGCAATGCCAAAAAACGTTTCCAGTTGTGCACCAAGGGAAACACCAAGCCGTGATATTTCAGCAAGTCCCCGAGAAAGCATCGCAGATTTTGCATTATCTCCTAATTCCATACCGTCACAAATACCTGCAGCAATTGCAATCACATTCTTCAACGCACCCGCAAGTTCTACGCCAAGCGGATCACCGTGGGTATAAATACGAAGCCACGGTACATCGAATAAGTCTTGAACTTGCTTTGCTACAGAATCATCTGTCGAACTAGAAACCATTACCGCAGGTTGCCTTCGAACTAATTCCGTTGCAATCGTTGGTCCCGACAATACACATGTTGCGTGTCCGTCCTCGATAACTTCTTCAATAATTTGCGTTGGTAACAAAGTCGTACCAACCTCAATACCTTTTGCAACACACGCAATTGGAATTCCGGATGGAACCGATGGTGCTAGCCCCCCCCAAACGGTGCGAATGAACTGCGTAGGAATAGCATTAAGTGCAACATCCACTTCAGAAAATACTTCGTCGGCATTGGGTGTAACTCGCACCGCGTCCGACAACATAAAATCTGGCAACCGTGCTGAATTTCGCCTCTCTGCTAGGTCGTCTATGTGCGAAGGAAACGGACCCCATAGGCGTACTTCAACGCCTCTTGCAACGAGCGCATCAGCCATTACTAACCCCATTTGCCCATCTCCAATAACTGCAACTTTTGTCATGGCCTACCTGCTTTCATGTTGGGCTTATATCCCATAAGATTACTAGAATCCTACACGAACAATGCCCCTAGAATGGGGCTATAGTAAGGAAGAATCTACAAGGAACCACTTTTATTATGCCTGAAACAGTGAATAACGACCAATCCAACCAACCCAATGCAATGGACGGCGCACGCAAACTCGAGCGCCGACTCCTTGTAGCCCTTGGCGGAGGTGTTCTTCTAGCTGTTTCTTGGATTGGGCACCTCCTTGGCTCACACACGTTAATCGCACAAATTCCAGCAGCGATAGGTGCAATTATTCTTGTTATTCCACTCCTATGTGGTGCTTGGGAAGAAATCAAAAGAGGAAAACCAGCAAGCGATTCGCTTGCGTCTCTTGCGGTAGTTGCTGCGTTGTCTGCGGATATGTATTTAGCTGCAGGATTTTTAGCTCTTTTCCTCTGGATGGCAAATCTGATTCTTAGCCGTACCGCTTGGGGTGCGCAACGAGCAATTAAAGATCTTGTAGACCTCACTCCCGGACAAGCAAGGCTTATTGATGGTGCTTCTGACAAAATGGTTGCACTGAAAGATATTGCGATTGGTATGATCGTTCGCATTCGTCCGGGTGAAAACTTGCCCGTTGACGGCACAATTGTTTCTGGCAATTCAGATATCAACCAAGCATCACTTACAGGTGAAGCCGTGCCAATTGAAGTTGAAGTTGGCACCGAGGTGTACGCAGGCACTACAAACCTCACAGGGCAAATTGACGTAAAAGTAACCGCGGTTGCAGCAGAAACTACAATCGGCAAAGTAGAATCCCTCATCCGTGAAGCCGAATCGACTAGAACGCAAAAACAAGAGCTCATTGAACAGCTAGCTTCGTATTATTTCTCTATCGTAGTAATGGTCGCTGCTGTTGTTTGGTTCTTCACAAGCCGAAGTGGCGACGAAGCAGTTCGTGCAGATGCTGCAGTGCGAGCAATTACTGTACTCGTTGTTACATGCCCTGGTGGACTTCTCATTGCACATCCAACTGCGATGGTAGCTGCATTTGCTGCAGCTGCTCGACTTGGCATCATGATTAAGCACACACAAACCCTTGAAGCATCTGCGGGTGTTGACACTGTAATTATGGATAAAACAGGCACACTCACAACAGGAAAATTTGCCGTGGGTCGCCTTGCACCAGCAGACGGCGTTGAAGGAGCTGCGCTATTGCAAGCAGCTGCGGATGCAGAACAGCATTCCAATCACCCACTTGCAAAATCAATTCTTGAAACAGCATCCCAAGCGAACATCAAGCCTAGTAACGTTGAAAAATACGAAGAGGTGCATGGACGCGGTGTTATAGCCCACACGAATGGCGGAGACATTTACGCAGGACGCGGTGCTTGGCTTGAAAGTTTAAACAACGCAATTTCTACACAAGTCAAAATTGTTTCTGAAAAAATTGAGGGAATGTCGAGCGTTCACATCATGCGCGGCACTACCTATTTGGGAGCGGTTGGTCTTGAAGATAAATTACGACCACACGCCGCAGAAGCTGTTGAGGAAATGCGGCGCCATGGTGTTCGTCACGTTTCAATATTCACCGGTGACAGGCTAGATGTCGCCAAGCGTGTCGCACAAGCAGTTGGTGTTGACGCAATTGAGGCTGAATGTTTACCAGAAGAAAAACACGAAGAACTCAAGTATCTCATCAACAAAGGGCACAGCACGCTTGTTGTGGGTGATGGCATTAACGATGGTCCAATTCTTGCAAGCGCTGATGTAGGTGTTGCGATGGGTCTTAGTGGATCAGATATTGCTACAAACTCCGCAGGCGTAGCGTTGATGAATGACGACCTTCGAAATATCCCATTCTTGATTTCGCTCGCACGCAAAACAAAAAGTATTATCGCGCAAAATATTGGAGCCTCGCTAGCGCTTGCTGTTGTTGGCCTTGCGCTTGCTGCAACTGGCAACATAAACATTTGGGTAACACCGTTTTACTATGCCTTGGGCTACGTTGTTGTTATTGCAAATAGTTTACGCCTCATTCGCTTTGGCGAAGAGTTTACTTCAGTGGTCGAAACGCAACGACGTTTGGAAGAATCACGCGTACACAAACCTGTTCGTCAAATCGCAACGAGTTAAATACTTTTTGTAAACTCAAGCAATCGTAATCGAGTCGTCAAGGAAAACGTCTTGGATTGCTCCAAGCAATTGCACGCCTTCCTTCATCGGTCGCTGGAACGCCTTGCGACCTGAAATTAAACCGCACCCGCCAGCACGTTTGTTTATCACAGCTGTTTCAACTGCTTGAGCGAAATCGTTTTCGCCAGAAGCGCCGCCAGAGTTAATCAAACCGCAACGACCACTGTAGCAATTCAACACTTGGTAACGGCACAAATCGATAGGGTGATCGCTGCAAAGATCTTCGTACATACCCTTGTGGAACTTGCCAAATGAAGTTCCGCCTTCATTCATCGCAATGTACCCGCCGTTATTCGTTGCTAATTTTTGCTTAATAATGTCAGCCTGTATCGTGACGCCTAAATGATTTGCTTGGCCAGTCAAATCAGCGGATGCGTGGTAATCCGTACCGTTTACTTTGAAGTCACTATTTCGCAAGTAGCACCAAAGAACAGTGGCCATGCCAAGTTGATGCGCCATCTCAAATGCTTGCGCAACTTCTTGAATTTGCCTACTTGATTCTTCGGAACCAAAGTAAATCGTTGCGCCAACCGCTGCTGCTCCTAAGTTCCATGCCTCTTCAACGGATCCAAACATGACTTGGTCAAAAGTGTTTGGGCTCGTTAAAAGTTCGTTGTGATTAATTTTTACAATAAATGGAATTTTATGCGCGTAGTCACGAGCAACAGTGCCAAGAACGCCAAACGTCGTAGCGACTGCGTTGCAACCGCCTTCAACTGCGAGTTTACAAATGTTAGATGGGTCAAAGTATTCTGGATTTGGTGTAAAAGATGCACCTGCTGAATGTTCGATTCCTTGGTCAACTGGAAGAATCGAAACATACCCACTGCCGCCAAGCCTGCCATGGTTATAGATTGATGCAAGATTACGCAACACCTGTGGGTTTCGATCACTGTTTTTCCACGTGCGATTGATAAAATCGCTTCCGGGAAGGTGCAATAATTTCGAAGAGATTTTTGCTTTATAGGAAAGTAGGTTGTCGGCGCTTGCACCGAGGTAATCCATAGTTGACGTCATTGGTGTCTCCTGTTGATATACGCATTATACCCACTTCGAGGGTCATGTCGATGACATGACCCTCGACATGACCCTTCAAACTGATACGGCTTGTCCATCACGTCGTGAATCACTCGCGCCAGCGTATCCATCTCGAATCCCCTGAACGATTTGCCCGCCTCCGAATACAACCGATCTTTGATCTGCAATTTCTAACTCGTGCCCCAAATCTTGGAGTTTTGCGTACACGCCCTGCTCGAAACCTGGTTCAATAGCAACCTTTTTTCCCCCAAGCAACTTCCACCGTGGCGCATCGAGAGCTGCTTGTGGATTCTGTTTTGCAAAAACCATTCGGCAGACGACCTGCAAGTGACCTTGGGGCTGCATCGGTCCGCCCATCACACCAAACGGTGTTCGTAAATCGCCTTGGATGAGGAACCCAGGAATAATGGTATGGAACGGCCTCTTCCTAGGGCCAATTGCATTGGGGTGATTCGGGTCAAGTGAAAAACCACGGCCGCGATTTTGCAAAGCTATTCCAGTATTTGGAACTACCATCCCCGAGCCGAATCCTTCAAAATTACTTTGGATAAAAGAACACTGCATTCCATTCTCGTCACCAGTTGCAAGATAAACCGTCGAAGCGTAACGTGGAATAGCATTCGCGTCCATTTCCGTTGCTTCATTGGTCATCGTTGCACAGTGCTTCTGCAAACGTGATTCATTTAGTAAGTCAACGCAATCACCAGAAATCGCAGGGTCAGCAATAAATGCGTGCGCATCAACAAACGCGCGTTTCATTGCTTCGATTTGAACGTGCAATACATTCGGATCATCGCAGTTAGACAAATCTACATCCATTTCCTGCACAATCTTCATTGCGATTAACGCAGCGAGCCCTTGGCCGTTTGGCGGGAGTTCGAAAAATTCAGCATCCCCTGCACGCACAGAAAGTGGTTTAACCCACTCGCTTCTATGCGCATCCAAATCAGATTTGCGAAGGAAGCCTCCACCCGCTATTGCAGCATCTTCCATTTGTTGCGCAAGATTCCCTCGATAAAACGACTCGCCCTTGGTTTCTGCAATCTCTTGCAACGTGTTAGCATGATCGGGTAATGTTATACACTGGCCAACTTCAGGTGCTTTGCCATCAAAAAGGAACGTGTCGCACCACGCCTGTTCCCCGCGAAAGCGTTCGGTGCCATGCTTCCACCGTTCTGCAGTCTGCGGTGAAACTAAAAAACCATGCCGAGCATACTTGATAGCGGGCGCAAACAATTGGCTCAAAGACAACGAACAAAAACGTTCATGCAGCATGATCCACGTTGCAACTTCACCTGGAACAGTGACAGGCAACCAACCAACGGATGGTATCTCGCTCTCAATAGAACTTGGCATGAGCGCTGGCGATTTACCTGATCCGTTGATTCCATGTATCTTTTTGCCGTCGTGGATGATTGCAAAGGCGTCTCCACCAATTCCGTTCGCACAAGGCTCAACAACCGTGCTCGTAATTGCAGCAGCAAGTGCGCTGTCGACTGCATTTCCACCAAGGCGCAACATTTCAAGCCCCGCTTGTGAAGCGAGCGGCTGCGAGCAAGCAACAACATTTTTGCCAAGCACCGTCTCGCGGGTTGATACATAAGGAAGCGACCAATCAATCATGAAACACAATCAATCCACCCACCACAAATTACTTTTGTACCTTGGTAACACACGACTGCTTGTCCTGGAGCACCGCCACGTTGCGGTTCGTCAAATTGCACTTCAATAGTCTCATCAACTCTTCTCACTCTGCCGGATGCTGGTGGCGAGTTGTACCGAATCTTTGCAGTACAAGGAATCCAATTGCTGCTTTGGTCAATCAACCAGTTCGTGTCCTTAGCAACAACACCGTTTGTGTCGAGCAATGCTTCCCCACCAATAGTTACCGTGTTGAGTACTGGGTCTTTCGCAACAACATACACTGGTTTACTCATCGCAATCCCAAGACCACGCCGCTGACCAATCGTGTATTTTTGTTGCCCATCGTGCTTTCCGATGACCTTGCCCTCTGCGTCAAGCACATCTCCTTGCTTCATACTTCCTGGCGTTTTCTTCGAAATCAAATTTGCGTAGTTGTCATCCGGAACAAAACAAATTTCTTGCGAGTCTGGTTTATTAAAAACAGGTAAATCAAATTCTTTTGCAAGATCGCGGACTTCACTTTTTTGAAGGTGACCAATTGGTAACATCATTTCACCTATGCGATCTCGGCTAGCGCCAAATAGAACATAACTTTGATCTTTGCCATCGTCTGCGCCCATATGCAGTTCAGCACCGTCCTCCCCATGTACAATTTGCGCGTGGTGCCCAGATGCAACGAATTCCGCGCCGATTGACTTTGCATAGTCGTGCAACTTTCCAAACTTTAGCCAATCGTTACAACGTACACACGGGTTTGGTGTTCTTCCCGAGTTGTACTCGTCTACGAAGTAATCAATGATGCGTCCGAAATCGTCTTTGAAGTCAAGCGCATAAAAGGTCATCCCAAGTTTTGCGCTTACGTGGCGAGCATCGTGTGCGTCGTTTATCGAACAGCATCCCTTGTGCCCAATTGTTGTTTCTTTGTCTAATTCGTCTCCGACGGAACCAAGGCGCATAAAGCAACCAATAACTTCGTGTCCTTGCTGCGTCAACAGCGCTGCAGCAACAGAGGAATCTACCCCTCCTGACATTGCCATAAGTACTTTAGCCATAAGCCAGTATTGTACCTTTGGTATGATAAATTAATGTTAATTTATGCTGGAATAGATGAAGCCGGATACGGACCAATGTTTGGGCCTCTTTGCGTCGGCACATCTGTTTTTATACTCAAAGATTATAACCCGCAAGATGGCGCGCCAAATATGTGGTCATTACTTGAGACTATTGTTTGCAAAAGTAGAAAAGACAAGCACAAACGTATTGCGGTGAATGATTCAAAAAAACTAAAATCCGGATCAAAGCCAAAAGATTTGTTTGGGCTTGAGCGAGGCGTCTTTGCATTTTTAAATGCACATCACAGTGACAAACCCATCGAAACAGATAATGATTTTTTCCGACTCGTTGGCAGCACCGTTCCAGATGAACCTTGGTTTGAAAGTGTTACGCCCTTGCCAGTTGCTGTGGATCAACAAGAGTTACGGATTAATTCGAACCGGCTTCAACGTGCAATGAACAGCGCAAACGTAACTTGCGATTGGGTATCGTGTGACTCTATCGATGCTCGAATGTACAATGAGCGAACCACCATTGCAAGCAAGGCATCATTAAACTTCTCTATGGCAATGCATCATGTCCATACAATCATGCAACGCTATCCAACTCTACATCCGCGAATCATGATTGACAGGCACGGCGGGAGAAGTCAGTATCGAAATGACTTGCAACTCTGTTGGCCAGAAGCAGAAATTCAAATTCTTTGTGAAGATATCCACCGCAGCCGCTATCGATTGCAACGCGGGGACTCCTTTGCCACTATCACATTTGAATCAAAAAGCGATGAAAAACACTTACCTGTGGCCCTCGCCTCGATGCTTGCAAAATACACACGTGAACTCAAAATGATCAGGCTGAATCGGTTCTTCCAAAATGAAATTCCACAATTAGAGCCGACTGCTGGGTATGTGAAGGATGGCCGACGTTTTCTCAAGGAAATAGAGCCATTATTAGAAGAAAAAGGGATAAATCGAGAACTCCTTGTCCGTTCTTCGTAAATAAGGATTGACTTACTTTTTTTTTCGTATAAAATGCGGGGCTTGCCGCTCTTTTGCGATTGTCGCATCAATGAGTTGGCGTAACGAGGCCTCAGCTACAGTTCACTGTGGCGCAGCGGAAGGAGATTACCGTTGCAAGAAGATGAAGAAGAGGCCCAGCTGCACTGATTGATCCAACAGGAGCGCTCAGGAAAGCTTGGGCACCACATGGAAGTACGCTTCCGACGATTAGTGTTCGTTACAACAAATGTAAAATTATTACCCACCGCGCGTGTGATGGGTATTGGGATATCAAAGAATAGGACCGTTTTGGTCTGATTGGTAAAGAATTATGGCAGTAAAAGATTTAAATTTCGTACGAAACATTGGTATCTGTGCACATATCGATGCGGGTAAAACAACCGTGACCGAGCGAGTGTTGTACTACACTGGCAAAAGTTACAAAATCGGTGAAGTGCACGAAGGCACTGCCACCATGGACTTTCTTGAAGAAGAGCAAGAGCGCGGTATTACTATTCAATCCGCAGCAACAACTTGCCCATGGGACTACAACGGAAAAGAATACACAATTAACCTAATCGATACTCCTGGTCACGTCGACTTCACCATTGAAGTAGAACGATCGATGCGGGTACTCGATGGTGCAGTTGCAGTTTTTGACGCCAAAGAAGGTGTAGAAGCACAATCCGAAACAGTTTGGCGACAAGCCGACAGGTACAACGTGCCTCGCCTTTGCCTCATTAACAAAATGGACAAAATTGGCGCAGACTTTGAGTTTAGTTACAGCACACTTCGCGAACGACTTGGTGCAAACGCAATTGCTGTTCAACTTCCAATCGGTGCTGGCGATACGTTTGAAGGCATCGTAGACCTTATCGAAATGAAAGCATATTACTTTGACCAAAGTGACATGGGCGCTGTTGTTGAACAACGTGACATCCCTGAAGATATGCAAGATATGGCAGAACTTTGGCGACACGACATCATCGAACGAATCGCTGAACTTGACGATGAGTTAACAGAACTCTATCTTGAAGATGAATCCGCCATTACTGAACAGCAACTCAAGTCTGCACTGCGCAGGGCAACCATCGATATGCGTGCTTTCCCAACTTATTGCGGCTCTGCTCTGAAAAACATTGGCGTCCAACGCGTCTTGAACGGAGTTATTGAATACCTTCCGAACCCAACTGAAGTTCCTGAAGTGCAAGGCACAAACCCTAGAGATGAAGATGAAATTTTGAGTCGCCCAAACAGTGAAGACGCACCGTTTTCTGGCTTGGTCTTTAAAGTGGTTAGTGATTCGCACGGCGACTTAACATATGTCCGTGTATATTCGGGTCGCCTTGAAAAAGGTAGCCGAGTGCTTAATCCCGGAAATGGTCGCAAGGAAAACGTTTCGCGTATTTATGAAATGCACGCAAAAGATCGTCAAGCACTTGATTTTGCTGGTGCGGGTTCAATCGTTGCGGTTATTGGTTTGAAAAACTCGGTAACTGGTGACACACTATGCGAAATCAACGATCCTATTATTCTTGAACGCATGCACTTCCCAGATCCTGTGATTTCGATGTCCATCGAACCTATTACCAACGATGACAAGAAAAAACTAGGTGAAGCACTTACAACTATTCGCCGCGAAGACCCCTCTTTCCATGCGAATTACAACGACGAAACAGGTGAAACGATTATTTCGGGCATGGGTGAACTTCACCTTGAAATCGTGAAAAACAAACTCACCCGCGACCTTAAAATCGGTGTAAACGTTGGTACTCCACGCGTTTCCTATCGAGAAACTATTACTGGTGTTGCTGAAAACGTTCGCGGAAGATTTGTAAAGCAATCAGGTGGTCGTGGCCAGTTCGGTGACGTTGTCATGAACGTTCGACCAATGACTGCAGCCGAGGCGGAAGAACAAGAACTCGTCATGAAGAATGGCGTTGTCTTTGTAGACAAGATTACACACGGTTCGATTCCACGTGAGTATGTTCCATCCGTGCAACACGGTGTGCGCAATGCTTCTGCTTCTGGCATCCTGGGAGGATACCCAATGGTAAATGTATGCTGCGAACTTGTTGACGGTTCGTACCACGAAGTTGACTCAAGCCAAGTTGCCTTTGAACAAGCTGGAGCTCTTGGTTTCCGTGAAGCGTGTACGAAGGCAGGCCTTGCCCTTCTTGAACCGATTATGAAGGTCATTATTACAACACCAGACGAATTCTTTGGCTCGGTCAGTGGTGACCTTTCAAGTCGTCGAGGACAAATAAATGACTCCGAACTCCGTGGTGTTGTTAGAATTATTAACGCAGAAGTTCCACTTTCTGAAATGTTTGGGTACACAACTGTGCTTCGGGGCATGACACAAGGTCGCGCTTCAAGCACGATGGAACCATGTGAGTACCGATTAATGCCCGAAAACCTCAAGAAAGAAGTACTCAAGGCATAACAACAATTTGCACCAACCCTCTAAGGAAGCCCAACGGTCTACCCTGCGGGCTTCCTTTTTTTATACCCTGTACCAACATGGTAAGCGAACATGACTCCTCAATGTTGCATCAAGCTGCTAGGCTCGCCGTCCAAGGGCACGGTTCTGCAGAGCCTAACCCGATGGTTGGGTGCATTATCACCACAAGTGAAGGCAAAATCGTTGGCGAGGGGTACCACGAATCGTACGGGGAGGAACACGCAGAAATCAACGCATTAGCGATGGCAGGAAACGCTGCAAAAGGTGGAACTGCGTACATAACACTCGAACCTTGTAATCATCAAGGTAAAACACCACCTTGTTCGAAGGCATTACTCAATGCAGGAATACAACGCGTTGTCATAGGCGCTCGTGATCCACACGAAAAAGCAAGGGGTGGTGCTGCATTTTTGAGAGAGCGGGGAATCGAGGTAGAGATTCTCAACGATGTTCTTTGCAACGAACTTATTGCGCCTTTTGTACATCGAATTAAAACTGGGCTCCCGTGGATTACCTGCAAGTGGGCGCAAACGATCGATGGAAGTATCGAAACCCCAATAAACGATTCTAAATGGATCAGTTGCAGCGAAAGTCAACAACTCGTCCACGAAGAACGAGGTTGCGTTGATGCTATCGTTGTGGGTGTAGGTACTGTTGTTGCTGACAACCCAACCCTTACAGTACGCGGCGCAACGAAACACCGAACCCCAATACGAGTAGTTGTCGACCCAACATTGCGCACACCCCTTGAATCCAATGTGCTCAACAAAGATGCACCAACACTGATGGCACACGCGCAAGGTATTGATTCTTCTTCATTTTCTTCGCACAACCTCCTCGCCCTCCCAAGTACAAAAGGAGTGCTTTCATTGGCTGAACTTTTTGAACATCTCGCAACAACACACAACGCTACCAACGTCATTGTCGAAGGCGGGGCAACGCTCTTTCAACATATATGTACGCAAAAGTTGGCGAACGAACTCTGGGTGTTCACAGCACCCCAAGAGTCAAAGATGACCCCAAAAATCAATATGAACAATCTCGTAAAAAAACTTACCACCACCCTGCTCGACGAGCAACCCTGCGGGCCAGACACCGCACGCCGCTTCGTCGTAATCCAATAACGCACAACAACTTACGTCTTTTTCGCCTCTTTATACACCGCTTTTTGCCCTCCCATACTTATTCTCCTCTGA
>JACKQG010001150.1_pt1 | contig 37132 bp, 34 predicted proteins | sample 8237621 | NCBI WGS metagenome assembly JACKQG01 (sample SAMN15677084, study PRJNA649215) | marine metagenome | biome: marine; feature: Black Sea; material: saline water; isolation source: suspended particulate matter (SPM) from the Black Sea western gyre | collected 2013-06-09/2013-06-10 | depth... | reverse complement strand
AGCGGCTAATCAATCCAGCAGGATCGATTTCCTCCACTGAGATGGAGGGTATAGGACAGGCTATCACGATCCAAGTTGATCTTTAAGGCAGAACAAGTCACTATGAATTTTTTTTGTCATTGTTATTGTTTTGGCGGGACTCGGCTTTTTAGGTTGGCAAATCTATCAAAAAGCCTCTGATTCCAGAAAAGGCTTCAAGCACGAGCGCCGAAAATCGCAGGGCGGCTCGAAAAGATATTGGTCCATATCGGCGATATGGTCAAAGGCGGACAGCTTGTGGCCGTGCTGGACGACGATGAATATCGCCAGAAGGTCAGCCAGGCAGCGGCGGAAATGGAGGTTGCCAGGGCAAATCTTCAGGAGCGGAAAAGCACCAGAGAAAACGAGTACACTTTGACACCATTTCCCTCTACGCTGCTGCTGGTTCCAGTTGTCTACGCGCTTTTAGAACGAAAAAAGTTAAAGATAGAGACCTCCGGAAAAAGCTCAGGCGCATGATAAATATTGACGATATGATTAATGGTGTTGTAATTCACGATGCCGCTCAGCAGTATTGGCTGCATTTCCGCAACCCTCGGCGGATTATTTCTGCACATAGAGTTGAAGAAGTCATTCCCGCGTTAAACGCAATTGAAAAAACAGTTAACAAAGATGGTCTTTATGCGGCAGGCTTCATTGCTTACGAGGCATCGCCGGCTTTTGACCCGGCGCTTGTAGTAAACAGGAATGGTCCATTTCCCCTTATATGGTTCGGAATCTACAGCCAACCCGGACAGCTCCGCTTCCCAGCAGCGAGAAAATATTGCCCGGACCGATCACTAACATGGAGGGCTTCGTTGACGCGAGATGCTTACCAGGACGCTATTGCTAAAATCAAAAAAAATATTGAAGAAGGCGATACATATCAAGTCAATTTTACCTATCGCCTGACGTCACCCTTTATCGGTGATCCATGGGAATACTTCATTGAGTTGGTGAAAGCGCAAAATACCCGGTATGGAGCCTTCGTGAATACAGAAGAATGGTCTATCTGCTCCGCTTCACCCGAACTGTTTTTTCATCTCGATGGTAATAAGCTGAATTCTCGTCCCATGAAGGGAACTGCCTCAAGGGGGCTGACTTTGCAAGACGACATCAAGCAGGCCCAATGGCTCCGTCATTCAGAAAAAAACAGAGCGGAAAATATCATGATCGTTGATATGGTTCGGAATGATATGGGGCGGATCGCACGCACCGGGAGCGTACAGGTAAGCAGCCTGTACGATATAGAAAAATATCCAACCGTATGGCAAATGACCTCAACGGTCACAGCGGAAACAAAGGCTGGTTTGTCCGAGATATTAAAAGCTCTTTTCCCTCCGGCTTCCATCACGGGAGCTCCGAAGTCTCGCACTATGCAGATCATAGCACAGCTTGAAACAAGTCCGCGTCGAATATACACAGGCAGTATTGGGTTCATAAGCCCTGATCGCAAAGCGCAGTTCAATGTCGCCATTCGGACGGTACTTGTCGATAAAATCAAAGGTCAGGCTGAATATGGTGTTGGCGGCGGCATTGTCTGGGATTCCACAGAGACGATTGAATTTGAGGAATGTCAAACAAAGGCAAAGATACTTACTGAGAGATCGCCTGATTTTTCGCTTCTTGAAACGATCTTGTGGACGCCTGAAAATGGATATTATCTGCTGCAACAGCATCTGGCGCGTCTCAAGGACTCTGCCATTTATTTTTCTTTTTCTGCTGATATTGACGCGATACGCGATAAACTTTTCTCTTTGGCACGTGCTTTTCCACATACCGCGCATAAGGTCCGTTTATTAGTGGCAAAAAACGGACATATTACTTGTAAACCCGAAGCGCTGCGACATTCTACTTCTGCACATATACAGCGCGTATGTCTTGCACAGTCACCCATCGATTCTTCAGATCTTTTTCTGTATCACAAAACAACCAACCGACGCGTGTATGATCAAGCATTGGCGGCATGCCCCGGATATGATGATGTAATCTTGTGGAATGAAAAGGGGGAAGTAACCGAGTCTTGTATCGCCAATGTTGTGGTTGAGATGGACGGAGAACTGTACACCCCTCCGGTTCAGAGTGGCTTACTTGCCGGTACTTTCCGAGCCGGTTTGATAAAACAGGATAAAGTCAGGGAAAGGGTAATCAGGGTAGAAGACTTCGCAACGAGTTCTCATGTTTACCTCGTTAATTCCGTACGCAAGAATCAAGAGGTCATTGTTGACTATTTGGGTTGACTATTTGTCTTCTGCCAGTACTGCATAGATCTTATGCATTCCAGTGATATTCCTAAGCTCAAACAGCCCTACGTACCGGATATTATACCTTTCATCCTTTGAAATGTCGTACTTGACCGCCTCGGTGATCAAGATACGGTCCCTGACCGGAAAGTTTTTCTGCGAAATACGACCTTCAACCTCAATCAAGTCTTTTTCCTTGAGGCCCTCCACACGGAAGGGAATATTGACATTGGTGCCATGGCGGTCTCCATCCGGCCGCACCCGAAGTGCTCCAAAGTGAATACCGAATCTCAAATGAATCTCAGGACCATCAGCTATCTTAGAATTGTAACGCATGACATTTTTCAGTATCCGTATCGAGGCATCCACCGCATTCTTGGAATTGGGAAATGTGACCAAGAAGCCATCGCCGGTGCTCTTGGAGAAATCTGATTTGCAATCTTTGAAAATGGGGAATGCAATCCCTTCAAGGGCATTCTTGAGCCGGTAGGTCGCTTTATCCCCGTAAAGGTCCATCATTCGGGATGATTCGCATATGTCTAACACCATAATGGCCGCAGGGATCTCTCTGCCTCCATCCGGGCTCTTGAGTATTTCCAGGTGCTGCGCCACATCCTTAAACGCCTTGTCTTTCGCGAGAATCTTCTTAAATAAGGTGCGGGCCTGGTGTTTCAAACCCACTTTCTCACAGACTACTCCTAACTCATACATCTGAGACTTTACTCGTTCATCCGAGCACTGGAGCGCTGCAAATTTCTGGACATGCATCTCTGCGGAATCAAGATCCCTGGCCTTCAGCAGGTGAATGGCAATCCGGTATCGCGAATCATTTTCATATTGACCGCCCGATTTGATTACCTCCTCCAGCAAGCTTACGGCTCGATCCGTATCCCTGTCTTTATCGATATAGATCCCGGACAGTTCGAACCGAACCCTGTTCAATTCATCTCCTTTAATTTTTCCCCCGGATATCATACCTTCATAGACCTTAATGCGGCGGTCGGAAAGCTGCTCTCTTAAGGTTTCTACCTTCTTGGGAATATCAGGGTTAACTTCCTCTAAGGTCGCCAACCGGTCAATGAGCATAACGGCAGCTTCGATTTTCCCTTCCTCCAGTTTGATGGTAATTGACTTGTCAATTATGCTGGAGAGTGCGATCTGGTAGGCTTTGCTCTTGGCATTGATTTGCAACAGTTGCTCACAGGTTTTGATTGCCTCCGAGCATCTTTTGTGCCTGAGATGATCGCTAACAGCAGCCTTAAGCTTTTGCTCAGCCACCTTGCGATCATCCACCAGGGCTTGGTAAAGTTGGCTATATCGATCACGATTTTGTGAATCCAATGATATAGCCTTTTTGAGACATGCTTCGGCCTGAGAAAACTCCATCAGGGCCTGAAGAAGCTTACACAGAAATACCTGGAGGTGCGGATCATCAGGCCTTTGTTCAACCTCCTTTCGTAGAAGCGTCAAAGCCTTATCATTTTCATTCGAGAGGTGATACATGTAAATCAGAGTAAACAGGAACCTGTCCTTTGCCTTCCCGCTTCTGCACAAGGCTTCGTAACTTGAGATAATGCCCTGGAGCTGGTTTGATGCAGTGTAGATCTCAAAAAGGGCTTTGTAGGAGGCATCGTTAAGGGGGTCCGTATCAACGAGATCAAGCAGGCCTGAGGTGGCCTCGTTAAAATGCCGGGGACAATTGACCGCCATGTTCAAATATTCTTTTGCTGCGGCACAGTAATCTTTCCTGCGTATATGGATCTCGGCTGAAAGGCTGTATTTTTTTGAAAAGAGAAGTCCAAGCGTTTTAAGCCGTTCAAAGATCTTTAAGGCATCGTCGTCCCTCCCGCGAAGATAGTAGATTTCTCCGAGGACCTCATGGTGTCGCATATAGCGGGCGCCAATCTTTTGAACCTGGACAGCCAAATCTTCTTGAGGGCTCAATTCATAAATCTTCTCGCACAGGGAAAGGGCTCGGTCATAATCTTGCTTGTTATAGTAAGCGTAAGAAAGATCATTCAGGGCTTTGATATTCCCTGGATCCTGTTTGAGTTCCATTTCTCCGTATTGGATGACCTTGTCCCAGTCACGCTCTTTGTAAGCCTTTCTGCGACCATCAGAAAATTTAGATATACCCAGGAACTTATAAAAAGTCATAATATACCGATTTTGTCATCTGAGAGCCTCAATCATTATAGAATTCCTTAATTGCATCACAAAATTCTGGTATAGTATATGATTTTGCAATTATATGAACATCGATCCCAAGCTCTTTTGCGGTGTCGGCGGTTATCGGCCCTATGCTTGCAACAGTCACGCCTTTCATCAGATCGTTGAACTTTGCGGGCGGTATTAGCGCATGAAAATTTTTTACAGTAGATGAACTCGTAAATGTTATAAGATCTATAGTTCCCTGTTCCAGCCCCGTCATCAAAGCATCAACATTATCACGAACCTCTTTGGTGCGATATGCTGTTACTTCATCCACTATAGCCCCCATTTTTGCCAGCTCAACCGGAAGAATGGGCCTTGCCTCCTTTGCTCGGGGAAGCAGTATCCTTTTCCCCTTTATATCTTCCTGTGCAAATGCTTCAATAACAGACTCAGCCCTGTAACTTTTGGGAACAATATCGCTTTTTAATCCAAAATCAAACATCCTTTTCGCGGTTGCAGGCCCTATCGATGCCGTGCGAAGATTGCTCAAAGCCCGCACATCCCTGTTTTGTTTAAAAAGCCTCTCAAAAAAGAAGTTTACGCCGTTTACGCTCGTAAAAATAAGCCAGTCATATGAGGAAAGGTTTTCTATCGCGGTATCAAGCGGTTTCCAGTCGCCTGGCGGAATAACTTTTATGGTGGGGCATTCCAGGCATTCGGCGCCAAGATCAGACAGAGCCTTAACAAGTTCACTTGCCTGTTCCCGGGCTCTGGTTACCACGATTCTTTTTCCGGCCAGCGGCCTTTTTTCAAACCATTGCATTGTTTTTCTTAACTTTACCACCTCGCCCACTATAATTATTGCAGGCGACTTGAGACCGGCTGATTTCACACGTTCAACAATATTGTCGAGCGTTCCCGTAACCGTCATCTGTTTGTGTGTTGTTCCCCATCTTACCAGCGCTACCGGCATATCATGGCTCATGCCCTGACCAAGAAGGCGGTCTGTTATATTCGGAAGATTTTTAACCCCCATCAGAAACACAATAGTGCCCATCCCCTTTGCAAGGGCAGCCCAGTTAATGCTTGATTCTTCTTTTGTCGGGTCTTCATGGCCTGTTACAAAGGCAACAGTAGAGGTAAATCTTCTATGAGTCAGTGGAATCCCCGCATATGCCGGAGCAGCTATGGCGGATGTCACGCCCGGCACAATTTCAAAGGAAACACCGGCTTTAATCAGTTTTTCCGCTTCTTCCGCGCCGCGGCCGAATATAAAGGGATCGCCGCCTTTCAGCCGGGCAACAATTAAACCGGTTTTTGCTTTTTCTACGATCAGGGCGCTGATTTTGTCCTGTGGTATAGTATGTTTGCTCCCCTTTTTGCCGACATAGATAATTTCTGCATTTTTTTTGGCATGTTGTAAAAACATCGGAGATGCAAGATAATCATAAATTATAACATCTGCCTTCTCAATACATTCCAATCCTTTTACTGTAATAAGTCCTGGATCGCCTGGCCCCGCGCCAACCAGATATACTTTGCCCTGTATATTTTTCATATAGTGTCTTTAAGATTTTCCAGTATTTTCCTGGCGCCCATTGAAAGAAGGCTTTCTGCCAGTTTTATCCCAACCCTTTCCGGATCTTCTTCAGGGCCTGACATTGTATCCCTTATTACAGTTACACCATCAACGGTTGCGACAAGTCCGGTTATTGTAAAGATATTTTTTTTGATTCTGCCGCTTGCTGCAATCGGAATCTGGCATCCGCCCTCCAGGCAATTTAAAAATGCTCGTTCGCCTGAAACTATCCTTCTTGTCTGATGATGATCCAGACAGGCAACAACCTGCGCAATATCTGTATCTTTTTTCCTGGTTTCAATGCACAACGCTCCCTGGCCAACAGCAGGCAGCATTATGTTTTTATCAAGGTATTCGGTAATTTTGTGTTCAAAACCAAGCCGTTTTACTCCTGCAGCGGCTAATATAATTGCATCCATGTCGCCGGATTCAAGCTTTTTAAGTCGGGTGTCAAGGTTGCCTCTAAGCGGCAGTATTGCAATATCCGGTCTTGCGTGCAGAAGCTGTGCGCTGCGACGAAGGCTGCTGGTGCCTATGCTGGCTCCGTTTTCCAGCTCTGAGAAAGAAAGCCCGTTTCGAGATATCAAAACATCCTGCGATATTTCACGTTGCGGAATTGCGCCTATGCACAACCCGTCCGGCATTTCGGCGGGCATGTCTTTCATGCTGTGCACGGCAAGATCGATGCGTCCGTCTAAAAGAGCTTCCTCTATTTCCTTGACAAAAAGCCCCTTGCCGCCAACCACGGCAAGAGGCACATCGAGAATCTTGTCGCCTTTGGTTTTTATGATTTCAATTTCAATAGACAAAAGGGGATCTTTTTTATAAAGAGCTTCTTGTACCCAGCCGGCCTGCCAGAGCGCCAGCTTGCTCCCCCTTGTTCCGATTTTAATTTTTCTTTTCATCAAAGACTGCAACTTGAACAACTGGTAGCTGTGCAGCCGGTGCACGACGAGTCAGCCGCAGAAGTTTTTACTGTTTCGCCGCCGCTTCCCTTGCTCATGAATCCGCAGGCAGACATAAGCTTGCTGACCTTCTTGCTGCTGCATGAAGGACAGCTCGGCTTTTCTTTCCCGAATATAAGGAGTTCAAAATTTTTATCACAATTATTACAATGATACTCATAAATAGGCATTGTAATTTCCTCAGATTAAATTTGTTCGATCACTCCGGCCGCTATAAGGGGCAACATAATTTCATGATGACCCACAAGATTAAAACCCTGCCCGCCTTTGGCCGTAGGCCTGTTGACAACATTTGTCATAGGACGGTACTGCTTGATGAAATCCATGTTGATTGTTGTAAAATTATCCACCTTATGGCCCAGATTTCTCACGAGTGTAATTGCCTTTAAAAAAACCTCCGGCAGTATTACCGCAGAGCCGACATTCAGGTAAACCCCTCCCTCCAGGCCGCTTATCACGGAGGCGAGGGTTCTGAAATCTCTGTGGCTCGCTCCGCCCTCCGCTTCTGCATCAAAAGCGGGGTGCATATGAATTATATCTGTTCCAATTGCAACATGCACTGTGACAGGTATGCCTAAACGGGCACCTGCTGCAAGGATACTTTTATCCATAAACGGCAGGCTTTTTTCAATAATCGATATACCTACGGCTTTTCCGAGCCCTGTTGATTGCTCACGGGCTTTGATAATCGCATTGTTTAAAAAATCGCATGTTTCGCCGGCCATCCCGAAACTGCCGTCTCCAATGGCTGCTGCAACATCTTCCGATGTCCGACCTGTCATGGCGATTTCAAAATCATGAATAATTCCCGCTCCGTTCATTGCAACAGCGCTGATAATGCCGCGTTCCATGAGGTCTATCACAACAGGGTTCAATCCGACTTTAATTACATGAGCCCCCATTGCCAGAACAATGGTTTTATCCATTTTATATGCCGATGCAATTGAAGAGATAACCGCCTTGATGTGACTGCCCGCAAGTATATTCGGCAAAGAGTCAAGAAAATCCTTAAAAGATGATCCCTTTGTCCATTTTTTTGCAAAATCGTCAGCAGATACCTTGCTTTTTCGATCTACAAGCGGATATGTTTTCAAATTTGTTAAGTCTATTGGTATAAATGAATTTGACATTTAAACAAACTCTTCAGGGAAAATGATTCTTTCTACAATATCGCAAAATATATGTCCCAGTGTAATATGCGCTTCCTGAATCCTTGCTGTTTTATCAGATTCCACCGGAAATACCATATCAGCGCATTGGGCCAGTTTGCCGCCTTGTCCTGTAAAGCCTATTGTAAAGAGCCCGATCTCTTTTGCCGCATTTACAGCCTTTATTACATTTGCTGAATTTCCGCTGGTGCTGATACCCCAGGCAATGTCATCCTTTTTGCCGAGAGCCGTTATCTGTTTTGAAAATATTTCATCAAAGCCGTAATCATTCCCGATGCTTGTGATTACAGATGTGTCGGTTGTAAGGGCTATAGCGGCAAGCGGCGGCCGCTCAATTTGAAATCTATTGATAAATTCCGCCGCAATATGCTGGGCATCCGCGGCGCTGCCTCCATTGCCGAAAATAAGAATCTTTTTCCCGGATGCAACGCATGTGGCAAGCCTTTCCGCCCCTTTGACAATAAGATCAATATTGCCTTTAATAAACCTGTCTTTAACGTTAATGCTTTCTTCAAGTATATTTAAGATTATATTTTTCATCTGTTTTGTTCATCCTGCAACATGTCTTGGATCTTTTCAATAAATTCCATTGAATCATGTCCAAGATCGTGTGCTTTTTCAAACTCGGTTAAAGCCTCTTTAAGCTGGTTTTGTTTTAAATAAAGCCTGCCAAGCCTGCTTCTGAACAGGCCGTTTTCAGGGGCAATATCTACGCTTTGTTGGCAGAATGTTGTAGTAATTTCAGGGTTTTCCCCCTGAAGATCAAAAAGATGGCCAAGGGCTGATAATGAATAAGCATCATTCGGATTTTGCTTTATTGCCTTTTTATATGCAAAAATCGCTTTATCTGTCATTTGGGCAGCCGCATAACACTCACCAAGATATCTAAAGGCTGTGCCTGATTTTGGCCTGAGCTTTACAGCCTTTTCAAGCAGCTGTCTTGCCTTTCCGAATTCTCCCTTTTCAAGATAAAGTTTGCCTGCCTGAAATGCCACTTCAAATATATCCTCTCCCATACTCTCTGCTTTAAGCAGCAATTCAAGAGCCTTATCCTTGCTGTTTGTCAGGATGTTGACAATCCCAGCGTTATGTAAGGCCATGATTTCTCTGGGATCAATTTGAATTGCCTGCTCAAAATGTTCCAGAGCCTTTTCAAGAGCCCCTAAAGCCCCGTAACATACGCCAAGACTATTATGAACATTCACATTTAACGGGTCAAGCATAAGCGCGGTTTTAAACTCTTTGATCGCACCATTGATATCATTCTCCTGATACAGCCGGTCGCCGCTGATATTTAAGCTGATTGTATCAAAAAAAACAGCGCTGCCAGGGCCGAAAAAGGCGGCATGATGAAGCGCTTTGTGTGCGTTGTCAAGAATTTTTCCTTTATCGAAATTAATGGTTGGATATAATGCTATTCCGATTGTAACCGTTTTGTTTCCACCATCAGCGAGGTTGCGCTTGATCTTTTTTGCAATATCCCGGCAAAGATGTTCGTCGGCTTCAGGAAAAAAACATCCAAACATACTGTTTCCTGTCTGTCCCCAGATACCATTATTGCTTCCGCATATAAGGTCGATTATTTTGGCAACATCAAGCAGGATATTTGAAGCCTGGTTTATATCTGATGGTTTGTCCTTATGAGACGGCTTGTCAATCTGGACAACCATTGCTCCGAACTGCAATGAAGAATCAAAAGCTTTCATGGCATAATCGATCAAAGATCTATTATGCAAAATATCCGGGAATTCTCTTTTCAGTTCATCCAAATCAAGAAACAATCCAGCATCTGCTTTATCAGGCATCTGTTTGGAATCTGTTCTGGAAAATAGAAATTGATGCGTTAAGCTGCGGTCGTGAAATAATTTTTGCTGATTCTGTTTCATGATCAGGTTTCTTAAACTTGAACAAAATGGAGCAGTTTTGAAGATTCCCTGTAGCAAGCTACAGGGAATCTTCGACCGTAAGGAAGTTAGCCATTTTTAGATTCGCTCGCTAACCCCGCAGCAAGCTACGGGGAATGCGCTCGCTATTGCGGTTCAAAGATCTCTGAGCATGCCGGAGAAAGCCGATTCTATAAACTGCAATTCATCTTCCTGTATGGTTCTGAGGTCTATGATAAACAAATCATCTTCTATCCTTCCTATTATTGGAGGAATATTGTTGCGCATGTACCTTTCGACGACATTAACCGATATCCCTTTCACATTGATGCCAACACACCTGCTGGGCAAGTCAAGAAGCGGAAGCGCCCCGCCTCCTGCCCGTGAAGATAGATCGATCAGCTTAATAGAAAGGCGGGCATCGTTAATATTTTTCAGTAGATAGCCAAGCCTGTCCGCCTTTTTTGCGATGTCATCATAAGGAAGGGTCAACATACGCAAAGTAGGAATTGCGGCAATTGCTTTATCTTTATCCATATACAGGCGCAGAGTACTTTCCAGGGCTGCAAGGGTCAGTTTGTCTATCCGCAGCGCCCTTGTAAGGGGATTTTGCTTTATCCGGTCAAGAATATCCTTTTTGCCGACAATAATGCCGGCCTGCGGACCTCCAAGGAGCTTGTCCCCGCTGAAAGTCACAACATCCGCACCAGTTGCCACAGCCTCCTGGACAGTGGGCTCTTTTAACAGACCGTATTGTGAAAAATCAATAAAGGTTCCGCTTCCCAGGTCTTCCATGACAGGAATATGATATTTCTTTCCGAGCTCAACCATATCCTTGACAGAAACCTCAGCCGTAAAACCCACTATGCTGTAATTGCTTTTATGCACCTTTAAGAGAAGTCCTGTATCGCTTTCTATTGCAGCTTCATAGTCTTTCAGATGGGTGCGGTTTGTTGAGCCGACCTCCTTTAAAATTCCGCCGCTTTTTGCCATTACATCCGGAATGCGAAATGAACCGCCGATTTCAACAAGTTCCCCCCTTGATACAATAACCTTTTTGCCCTTTGATAGTGTTTCCAGACAGAGCAAGACAGCTCCTGCGTTATTATTTACAACCATGGCAGCCTGAGCGCTGCTAATTTCACACAGTAGATCTTCAACAGCGCTATATCGTGAACCGCGCACACCTTTTGACAGATCAAACTCCAGATTCGAATAGCTGCCGGCAATAAGGGATAGGTTCGCAACAGCTTCGGCGGCAAGTATTGACCGGCCGAGGTTTGTATGCACAACAACGCCTGTAGCGTTAATTACACGCAAAAGATTTGGAGTCATGGCATTCTGTGTGCCGGCTTTTACCTTTTCAAGAATCGCGGCTTCAGACAGCTCTTCTTCTTTAATCTCCATTTTATCGTCAAGAATAATTATGCGAAGATCTTCGATAATTAGGCGAATGCACCGAACCAGAACAGATTTTGGAATATCTTTAAATGCCGGTTCAATTCCTGAAATTTCAAGGATACGATCAACGCCGGGAAGCATTTTTAAAAAAGCCTGCCTCTTTTCATTTAGTTTCATTTTTTCCAATATCCTCTTTCTTGGTGGCATCGTAAAAAGTCAAAAGTCGAGTCACTCCCGCGAAGGCGGGAGTCCATAAGTGCTTGAAAGAACTGGATTCCCGCCTTCGCGGGAATGACAAAAAGGGTAGAAATTCTACTTTTTACGAATCTATCTTTCTTGGTGAACTCATAAAAAGCTGAATTATACATAGGATTGATTTCATATCATCTATTTATAAGTCATTTCAATAGATTTCTTTTAATAGCAGCTCAACTTTAAAGGTTATACTTTTACATTAAAATCTGATATAAAATTTTATTTACAAGAATGGTTGCAAAAGAGCAAACTAATATGAGTTCGTCAAAAACCGCTTTTATAGTTAATCCAAATGCCGGGAACGGTTCAACAGGAACAAAATGGCCTTTTATAAAGACCCTTGCCGAAAACCGACTGGGTTCCTTTATGACCCATATTACTGCAGGGCCGGGCGATGCCACTGTTTTTGCAAAGGATGCTGTTTCCAAAGGGATCTTTCTTATAGTTTGTGTGGGTGGGGATGGGACTCTAAACGAGGTTGTAAACGGTCTGATGGAACATGAAGAATCCTTTAGGGCCGATTTAACAATAGGTTTTATTCCAAACGGAACCGGCTGTGATTTTATCAGAACTGTTGCAATACCAAGAAACATTAATGAGGCAATCGATATAATTGCCGCGCGCAATGTGCGCTCGATCGACCTGGGAAGGCTTGTCTTTCGGGACCACAAGGGTAGCGAATGCCGCCGCTATTTCCATAACATAGCAAGCTTTGGCCTTGGTGGTGAGGTGGCGCAAAGGGTTAACAACACAACCAAGCTCTTTGGGCCATTTTTCTCATTTATCCGGGCTACCCTTATTTCCATTTTTTTATATGGAAAAAAACAGATATACCTTAAGATAGATAACGGTAATCAGCAAATGTATTCTATCTGGAATGTGGCGGTTGCAAATGGCCGGTATCACGGCGGAGGAATGTTAGTAGCTCCTGATGCATCTGTTGACGACGGCCTGTTAAATATAACCCTCATCGGCGACCTGAGTCTTGCCGGTCTGTTTATACACCTTCCGAAACTCTATAACGGAAAGATAAAACAGGTTGACAAAGTAATCACTTTTACCGGAAAAAGAATTGAGGTAACATCTGATCAGCGTGTGCTTCTTGATGTTGATGGAGAGCAACCCGGAACGCTGCCGGTTGTTATCGATGTTGTGCCGAAAGCCTTAAATATTATTACAGCAAAATAGAGAGGCCTTTGAAAAACATGAAAAACATTCTTGTTACAGGAGGGTGCGGATTTATCGGCGCAAATTTTATCCGTTATCTGCTTGAAGAGAGCGATTTTACAGGCCGGATAATCAATGTGGACAAATTGACCTATGCCGGCAACCCTGAAAACTTAGCTGGAATTGATAAGCAGTTTTCCGGGCGCTATCATTTTGTAAAGGCCGATATATGCGACCGGCAGGCAATGGAGATGGTTTTTGAAAAATATCAGATCGACTCTGTATGTCACTTTGCCGCTGAATCCCATGTTGACAGATCGATTGTAGAGCCGGATGCATTTATCAAAACAAACATTGTTGGAACATTTAACCTGCTGGAGTTAGCCAGGTTTTATCAGGACAGAATAATCCTTTTTCATCATATCGGTACTGACGAGGTTTACGGCTCACTTGGAGAAAGCGGCTATTTTACCGAAAAAACGGCTTACAGCCCGAACAGTCCTTATTCTGCTTCCAAGGCCGCCTCAGATCACCTGGTAAGATCATACGGCAAAACATACAACCTGCCTGTAACTATCTCAAATTGTTCAAACAATTACGGCCCATATCAGTTTCCTGAAAAGCTTATACCTCTTACTATATTAAATGCGCTTGAAGGAAAACCGCTTCCGGTTTATGGAGAGGGTCTGAATGTAAGGGACTGGTTATATGTAACCGATCATTGCATAGCTGTATGGCTGATTATGCAAAAGGGAAAACGCGTTGAAACATATAATATAGGCGGCAGGTGCGAAATGCGCAATATAGATGTAGTAAGTGTTATATGTGATATGATTGACGAACTGGTCACGAAGCCGGGCAACAGTCCGCGAAGAGATTTAATTGCTTTTGTAAAGGACAGGCCCGGCCATGATCAAAGGTATGCCATTGATTTCAGCAAGCTGGAAACAGAGCTGGGTTGGATTCCTGCTGAATCGTTTGAAACCGGAATAAAGAAAACCATTAAATGGTATATTGATAACTCAGGCTGGGCAAACAGGGTGAAAAGCGGCGAATATATGTCGTGGATCAAGCAGCAATACGATTTGTAATGATTATGAAACAGGCAAAAGATTATATAATTTTTCCGCTTGATGTTTCGTCTCTAAAAGAGGCAAAACAATTTGTAAAACTTCTTTCAGAGCATGTAGGCATGTTCAAGGTAGGGCTGGAGCTTTTTATCAGCTCAGGGCCTGAAATAATAAGGCATATAAAAGATTGCGGATCAACGAGAATATTTCTGGACTTAAAACTTCATGATATCCCGGAAACTGTTTTCCGAGCTATGGAAAGCATTGCGAATCTCGGTGTTGCCTTTACGACCGTTCATTGTGGAGAGAGTAAAGAGATGCTCAAAGCCGCTGTTGCCGGAAGCAAAGGAAGAGTGAAAGTCCTTGGGGTTACGGTATTAACAAGCGTATCAAGCAGTGATATTCATGCCGCAGGACTGCGGCCGGAATTTGCCTCCGACATGTCGATGCTTGTTATGCAAAGAGCCGCCGCTGCCAGAGATGCGGGCTGTTCGGGCGTTGTATGCTCAGGGTTCGAGGTCGGAATGATAAAGGAAAAATTTGGGCAAGGATTTACTGTTGTTACTCCGGGGATACGGTCATCTGCCGGCAGCATGAAAAAGGATGATCAGCAACGCATAACTACCCCTGCCCGGGCAATTCAAAACGGATCAGACTATCTGGTGATCGGAAGACCGATAAGGGATGCAAAGAATCCACAGGAGGCTGCCGTTTGTATTGCGAAGGAAATCGAGACAGTTTTATAACAGGCAACATCTTTAAAAGGAGCGCAAGCAACCCTTAGCAACGGCTTCAGATCAGATAAGCACAATCTTCTTTACTGCTTTTACAATTTCTTTTGGTTCATCTATGACCTGTAAAATATCAAGATGTTCCGGTGATATCATTTTATTTTCAAGCAAACGGGATTTAACCCACTCTACAAGCCCGGACCAGTAGTCGGAACCAACCAGAATTACAGGAAATGGTTTTATACGATGGGTTTGAATCAGTGTAACCGATTCAAACAGTTCATCCAGTGTTCCGAAACCTCCGGGCATTATTATGTAAGCGGTGGCGTACTTAACAAACATCACCTTGCGGATAAAAAAATAGTTAAACTCAAGCTTGATATTGGAATACTGATTTGGCTTTTGTTCAAACGGAAGAACGATATTCAGCCCGACAGAAGCTCCCCCTGCCATCGCAGCTCCTTTGTTTGCCGCTTCCATTACTCCGCCCCCGCCTCCGGTAATTACCGCAAAATCGTTTTTCACAAAAAGAGAGGCGATTTCCTCGGTTTTTTTATAAATCGGATCATTAGGCTTTATTCTGGACGACCCGAATATGCTAACAGCAACTCCAACATTATGCAGGGTTTCAACACCTTCAACAAACTCACCTATGATCTTGAAGAGACGCCATGCTTCGCCTGTTTTAATGTCGTCGATAAGAAACTGTTTTTCCATATTTTTCATAAATACATATCATTGCCGGCATACAGCCGGCATGCCTAAACGCCTCACGATCTTCCATTAAAGCCTATGGCTATCTTTCCCTGGTCAACAATAACAGGGACCTTCCGCGTTCCATCAGAATATTTAAGCATTGTATTTAGTTTGTCGGCATCTGATAAAACATCAAAATATTCCACCTCTCTGCCCTTTTTCACAAAAGCTTCACGAGCCGCTGTTGTGTAAGGTCAAGTATTTTTCCCAAAGATCAAAATTTTCTCTGCCATGGTTTATTTCTCCTTAGCCTTTGTGAGTCATGCAGTCTAAAATAAGGTTTTTAAGTTTTTGATGAAGAACAGAGTAAGAATAGTAACGCCTGGCTATCTCATAGTTGCAAGTAACCATTTTGTTGTAATACTCCGGGTCTGTTAGAACTTTTTTAGCCTCGCGAACCGATTTTTCTGTTACATACCCGTTAATTTCTATTGCAGAAAACCCTTTTGGCTTGATATCCATCGTGTAAATTGCATAAGTGTTTACTACTATCGGTTTACGGAAATATATTGCTTCAAGAAAAGCATTGCCGAAACCTTCAACATAGGAAGGATAAGTGACAAGGTCGGCATGTGGATAAATATCATTAAGATCGTAGATTTTCTTTCCTGTTTTGGTATATCCTCTCTGTTCATTAATAATATCTGAAACAAAAACCGTGTTAACATTCATCAGCTTTGAATATTTCTTTAGCCTCTGTTCATAATCATGGCCCTCATCACCAGAGGCGTGTGAAATAACGAGTTTGGCCTTCATTCCCAGCCTGTTGATAAGTTCTATTGCATGTTCAATTCCTTTACGTTCTACAACCCTTGTGGGCTGGAGAATAAAAAGCTCATCATCTTCAATTCCAAGGGCTTCTCGCACATCAGATGCATAATCATCAAGAGGAGCCGGCGGATTGTCAAAGTCCATTACATTCGGGATGATAGTTGCTGAAATCCCTGTTCTGAGACTTAACTGGTTGGCTGCGGAAGAATTGATTACCACATGCCAGATTGACGGCAGATGGGGCGGAAAGGCCATGTTGATGTATTCCCAGACAGTGTTGGTCATGAGATTCTGCCGTTCCCAGAAAAAATCATGATGGTGAGCTATTACAGGCATTCCGGTTTCTGATATTACTTCTGTAATGGCAATGCCGAGAGGAATATTGAGCGGTATTGACAGAGCATTTTCAGGGACCAAAAGATCGATGTTGAATTTTTCGATGAATTGATAAAGATGATCCTTTATTTTTTGACAAGTTTCATGAATCTTTTTTGTTATGGAGCGTGATCGTGTGCGGGCTCCAAAGCAGTTTTGGTTAATATGCTTGATGTCAGGGTGTTTGAAATGGGCTTCTTCCGCAAGGTACGAACAATCCGGAGGTTGTTCAAGCTCACCGGCAAAATAAAAGCAGTTAAATCCTTCCTTTTCAAAAACGTCAGCCCATTTTGCAATTTCCAGGGAGACACCATCTGTTCCCGCAATGCGGGTTGAGACAAATCCGATATTTTGTCTTCTGCTTGAGGATGCACTGCAAGTCATTTTTTTATACCCCTTTTTAACTTGGCGATCCTTTGTTTTTATGTTTTTCAGATTTCATGATACCTGAAACAATCAACAATATGATCATTGACCATTCCTGCAGCCTGCATAAACGCATAACAGATTGTCGGACCTGTAAATTTAAATCCCCTCTTTTTCAAATCAACGCTCATAGTTATTGACGCATCCGTCTTTGAAGGAATCTCCTCATGAGTTTTCCACGCGTTTTTTATCGGTTTGCCGCCAATAAACCGCCAGGCATATGTATCAAAGCTGCCGAACTCTTTTTGAACAGATAGAAATGCTCTTGCGTTTTGAACTGTGGCTTCGATTTTTAGTTTGTTTCGAATGATTCCTTTGTTTGAGAGAAGTTGAACGATTTTATTGGAATCATACCCCGCGATTTGTTCGGCATCGAAATTGTTGAATGCTTTCCTATAGTTTTGTCTCTTTTTCAAGATGGTTATCCAGCTTAATCCGGCCTGCATTCCTTCAAGTATAAGAAGCTCAAATAATTTGCGATCATTATGCAACGGAATACCCCATTCATTGTCATGATACTCAATATAAAGAAGATCTGTACCGGCCCATTTGCATCGAGACCTTTGCAAAATGCCCCCTTTTGCCCGATTACTGCGTCAGGCTCAAATTTCAATCCTCGAAATATTCAATATATTCCTCTGGTTACACGAAGTGAAGCATCAGCGCTCAATTTTCGCCTTCCTTGTACTCGAACAAAATTGAACATTTTTCAAGGGTCTCGCATCTTTGTTTTGCCAGGCTTTTTTCTTCAATATTACAAGGACGCATCAGGCCTTCTTAAACCTATATTCAGTTCGATTACAAGTAATTTTATCTCACTGATAATATTTCATAATAATGACAAAATGTCAATAACATCATAATCTCCAAAATGCGACCAGGTAATGATGGGGCTGATTAAAATTACAATGAAGACTTTTTTATCATCATTGTAGAAGGGTCTAAGAGCAATATGGGATGTTCAACAGCTTTAGCGCTTCCTTTTAAGGTTCGCACATGTATTTCCCTGCCTTCAGGTTTAAGCTGGATAGCGACATCAAACAGATCAGCCACTTTAGAAAAAGGGACCGGCATACCGTCCGTGTTCTGCTGTTCATGACGGTGTATGCGTACGGCAAACCAGACATGCATTGAGTGTTTTTTTGCGAGGGCCTTTAAATCAGGAAGAGAATTTCGTGTTGATTCATCAAAGGGAAGCCCATCAATAACTACCATATCCGGAAAAAATATATTCTGCTCGGTTAAATCTGTGAGTCTTTCTTCAAGCTTGGGAACGCTGAAGCCCTCAACCTTGAAAGTCATGATAAATCTGTGCGGCAATATATTTTCCCATAGCCGGTCTGTTTTACATTGTTTTACAAGGTTGCTGAAAACTTCTTTATACCATAAACTAACCTTGTCTACAGGATTATCGAGGCTGATATGGAGAACATTTTTGCCTTGAAGAAGGGCGCTTATTGCAATCTGCACCAAAAAGGCTGTTTTACCAACACCAGCACGTGCAAGCACGGCTCCAAACCCTCCTTCAGGGATGATATTTTCGGTTTCATAACCTATAAAGCTTAACGGATTGTAGAGGCTAACATCCTTTTTTGTCATGTTAAAATTCCTTTCTTTGTAATCTTAATTTATGCCGTATTCTTTTTTTCTTTTGCTGCCTGTTCGATCAGTTCTTCGGCAATCGATTGGGGCACCTGCTTGTAAATGGCAAATTCCATGGTAAATTGAGCCTTGCCCTGTGTAGACGACCTTAAAACAGTTGAAAAACCGAACATTTCAGCTAATGGCACCTGAGCTTCGATAGCGCAAAGGGTTCCTTCATCCTGACAGCTTATAATCATTCCCCTTCGTTGATTTAAAAGACCCATGGCTGAACCCTGAAACTCAGTCGGTGTTTCAACAACCACTTTCATTATCGGCTCATGAATAACCGCTTTGGCCTTTGCATACCCTTCAAGAAAAGCTCCGCGAGCGGCTGCCTGGAATGCCATTTCAGAAGAATCAACAGAGTGCGATGCCCCATCATTAATAACTATCTTTACGCCGGTAACAGGAAATCCCATTTTGGGCCCCTTTGCAAGGCAGTTCCTGAAGCCTTTTTCACACGAGGCAATAAACTGGGATGGAATTTTTCCTCCAACGATTTTGTTTTCAAATACAAAATCTTCGGAGGTAACAGGTTCCATGTAACCCGCAACCCGGCCATACTGCCCTGCGCCGCCTGTTTGTTTTTTGTGTATATAGTTGAATTCGGCCATCCTGGTAATAGTTTCCCTGTAAGCCACGCGAGGCTTGTCTGTTGTTACTTCGGCGTTGTATTCTCTGCGCATTCTTTCAACATATACTTCAAGGTGGAGTTCACCCATACCTTCAATAATAGTATCATTGGTTTCATCATCCACATAAGTCTTGAAGGTCGGGTCCTCTTTGGTGAACCGGCCCAAAGCCTTTGACATATTTATTCTGGCATTATTGTTCTTTGGAGCAATGGCGAGGGAAATCACAGGATTGGGCACAAACATTGATGTCATGCTGAGGTTCAGCCCGGGAGCAATAAATGTATCTCCGGAAATACAGTCTATTCCAAACAGGGCTCCGATATATCCGGCAGGTATGGCCTCAATATCCTCCATCTGATCTGCGTGCATGCGAACAAGCCTGCCGATCTTAATTTTTTTGCCATTGCGTATGTTAACGACAGAAGAACCCTTGGCAAGGGTTCCCTGATATACGCGTATGTACGTCAGCTGGCCATACTGGCCGTCTTCCAGCTTGAAGGCAAGGGCAACAACCGGTTTTTCCGGATCACTGTTCATGATTACCGGCGCTTCATTTTTCTCCATGTCAAGCGCCTCGTTTTCAACATCACGCGGACAGGGTAAAAGATTTACTACAGCATCAAGGAGAGTTTGGACCCCTTTGTTTTTATAAGCCGATCCCATAAAAACCGGCGTCATTTCCCGGCTCAGAGTTCCTTTGCGCACTGCATCGATAATCAGGTCTTCGGCGATTTCTTTCTCTTCCAGAATAGCTTCTGTAAGTTCGTCTGAATACATAGAGGCTGCATCAATAAGCTCTTCACGTTTTTCCATAGCTTCGGCAAGAAGATTTTCCGGGATGTCTTCTATGCGAACATTTTCTCCATTGTCGCCATCAAAATAGATTGCCTTCATGGAGACAAGGTCAACAACCCCTGTAAAATCTGCTTCAATCCCGATTGGGATCTGCATTGCTATTGCATTATGACCCAGTTTTCCCTCTAATTGATCAATTACGCGAAGAGGATTTGCACCGCTTCTGTCACATTTGTTGATAAAAGCAACACATGGAATTTTGTATCTTTTCATCTGCATGTCAACTGTAATCGACTGGGACTGAACGCCTCCAACAGAACACAGCACCAGTATGGCGCCGTCAAGGACTCTGAGAGATCGTTCAACCTCAATTGTGAAGTCAACGTGGCCGGGAGTATCGATAATATTGATTTCATGGCCCTGCCATGAACAGTATGTGGCTGCCGAAGCTATAGTAATTCCGCGCTCCTTTTCAAGCTCCATGGAATCCATGGTTGCCCCTATACCGTCTTTTCCTTTGACGTCGTGGATGGCATGTATACGCTTTGTGTAAAAGAGAACTCTTTCAGTAAGGGTGGTTTTGCCCGAATCAATGTGTGCGCTGATACCTATGTTTCTAACTTTTTGGATATCGTGTTCCATTTATGCTTTTTTCCTCTATATCTATAAAAAATAAAAAACCCCGCATTTGGAAACTTTATACCAGATGCGGGATTTTTTGCTGTCTATTTTGGTATAACTTTTTTAAAAAATAGACATATTAAACCATTTTGTCAAGCAAATAAATGAAGTTGTGTTTGATTTACGACGGAATAGTTCCTGTATCAGATCTTCAGTGCAGCGTCGGTGGCGCTCCTTAAAGCTGAACCAATATTGCCCGGTGATGCTGCATCACCCACGGCAATTACCTGTTTGATCTTATCTTTTAGAGCCTGAAACAGGCTATCTTCCGGCTCCGGATGTATAGCAATGATTACCTTGTCTGCCTCTATGCTCAATTCCTCACCGTCCTTCTTCCTGAGGTACACCGTGTTTTCTTTAATAGAGGTAGTCTGGGTTTCGGTAAAAATGGCGACCCTTTTTTCAGAAAGCCTTGATAATAGCCGTTCTCTCGGGATTTTTTTCATTCTGGTAAGCAGTTTGGGCAGTATCTCCACCACGGTTACTTTCTTTTCAGGCCCGGCAAGCCAGTCCGCTGTTTCACAACCGATGTCGCCTCCACCGATAATGACTATCTTTTGGCCGGCGACAGACCGGCTTTCATAGACCTGCCTGGCATCTGTTACAAGATCAGAGTCGATTCCGGGAACAGGAGGACGCCTCGAACGTGAACCGGTAGCCACAATAACCACGTTCGGCGCAAGAGCAATAATTTCAGTAAGATCGGCCTTATGTCCGAGGCGAACCCTTACCTTGCTCTTATTGAGAGAGTGTTTCAGATAGCGGAGTATCTCCGACATTTCTTCTTTAAATGGGGCTATGCTTGCCAGCCTGGCCTGGCCGCCTAACTGATCTGACTGCTCCCATAATTCTACATTGTATCCTCTTTTGTCCGCTATTATGGCTGCCTGCATGCCGCTTGGTCCACCACCGATTACGAGCAGTCTTTTTTTCTTTGAAGCCGGTGAAATCTTCCATGAATATTCAAGACCCGCAAATGGATTAACCGTGCAGCATCTTCCAATTCCAGGGACCCCTTTTTCAGCGCAATCTTCCAGGCAAAAGACGCATCTGTTAATATCATCTACCATGTTGGATGCAGCTTTTTGTGGAAGATCCGGATCAGCGACCAGCTCCCTGGCCATAGCAACAAAGTCGGCCTTTTTTCTGCCAATGATCTTATCAGCCATATCAGGACTGTTTATCTTTCCTATGGCGACAACCGGTATGCTGATCGACTCCTTTATCCGGGCGGCCAGATCGATCAACGGCCCGGGAGGAGACTCCTGGGTGGGGATGGTAATAAATTTCGTGGATTTGTTGCCTGCATTTGCCACAATGGCGTCAGCTCCCGCATCTTCCGTGAGTCCGGCTATCTTCCTGCTGTCATCTATGCCCAATCCACCGGGAACAAATTCATCACAGACAAGTTTTATCATTACCGGAAAGTCTCTGCCTGCCGCTGCTTTGACTTTTTTAATCAACCGGGTCAGGAAGCGAGCCCGATTTTCTACGGTCCCGCCCAACTCATCGCTTCGTTTGTTAAGAAGCGGGGAAAGAAGCTGGGCAATAAGGTCGCCATAGCTTGCCTGAATTTCCACCCCGTCGTAACCTGTTTCTTTCGCTTTTTTGGCGCCGTTGGCCATAATTTCAAGTATCTCATCAGCCTCATCAAGAGACATGGCATTAGCGAGAGAAACTACCCAGCCGTCTCCTTTTTTCCTGGCGCCGGCAATCTCTTGCCCGACAACTCTTTCTTTTGGATAATTGAGCTGCATAAAGGCCTTGGAGCCTTCTTCATGAATGACGTTGAGGAGCTCCTTTATGCCTGTCGCGTATTCTTCCAGATCAAAGCGGAGTTCATGTGGCCCTTTATATGCTTTTGGGTAATCGAGGCAGGGACAGTCCAGAACAATCAGAGCAGCGCCGCCTTTTGCCCTTGCCCTGTAAAACTCCTTTATTTTGGGATTAACCTTGCTTTCTGTAGCGTATTTTGTGGGGAAAAGGGCCATGATGATTCTGTTTTTGAGAGAGCATTTGCCGATTTGGGCAGGTGAAAAAAGATGAGAAAAGCTCATTTTTTATTTCCTGTTATCAGAGTTATCCGATATTTAACCGCAATAGCGAGCGAATCTAAAAATGGCTAACTTCCTTACGGTCGCTGCGAAGCACTGCCGTCAGGCAGAACATTCCCTGTAGCTTGCTACAGGGTTCTTCAATAAAATAAGCTTCTTGATACTTGATATTATAATTATACTTGCTGAACTTATAAAGTTTTTATATCATAATTTTGCTAAAAACAATGCATTTAAATGGTGAGGGGAAAACAGGTAAACCGCCGGAGGTAAATCGTGAACGAAAATAATACAGATACGCTATTACCAGAAGCCTGTGCAGGCAAGATATTCGAGCTCAGCGACTCGAAGTTTGCCCCGGATGTCGCTGCCGAGCTTTGGCCGAAAATTTTGCGACACAAGTGGCTCATGTCTGAAAAACTTGGCCGCGACATAGGGCTGCGAACCGCATGATTCGGCTTGGAAAGCAGGTATTATGTCTGATTCTTTTTTTAAATGTCTTGTGTATCGGCTCTAATGTAATTGCCCATCCGCATGTATTTATTGTCCAGCGATTGAATATCGTGTTTGACAATAAAGGTCTGTCAGGATTTTGGGTCGAGTGGAATTTCGATGAGATGTTCAGCAGCATGATCGCTCCTATTATACCGCCATTTTCTTTGCCCAAAACCGGCCCGCACTTGTTGAGAATGGAGATCGATTTGTGATTGAAAGCTCCATCAAAGAAGACAAATCCACCTCGATTTATTTTGGTATGCTCAATCCCTGGGCGCTATTTCTGAAATTGAAGCTCCCCGCCGCAAGCAGCGGGGAATCTTCGACCGTAAGGAAGTTTGCTATTTTTGGATTCGCTCGCTAACCCCGCCGCAAGCAGCGGGGAATGCGCTCGCTTTTGCGGTTCAGGTTAAAGTAATGAGAGCCACATTTTTATTACTTTGCCTTTTGACTGTTTACCTAACAGTTATGCCGCAGCTGGTCTTTGCACAGAACCCGTTTACCGCCAAACATAAATCAGAAGCCCATCGTATGACAACGCATCCTGCTGCCAAGAATCCGTTTCTGTCCATGATCGCTTTGTGGCAGCACCGGCTCAACCAGAAAATGGCGGATCTGATGCGCGAGGCTAAAGCGACCAACAGCCTGAAACCTTTAGCCTTTCTATTGGTGATTGCCTTTGCCTATGGGGCAATCCATGCAGCCGGTCCAGGGCATGGCAAAGTATTTGCTATATCGTACATTTTAGCTCAGCGTCCAAGATTATTGCGGGGGATACTTTTTGGCAATTTTATTGCCTTGTTTCATGGCTTATCGGGAATCCTGTTTGTGCTGATTATCCGCATTATTTTGGAGAAGAGTATCACAGGAACATTGGAAGATGTGACCCGCATCACCCAAATCATCAGCTTCAGCCTGATTGCCTGCCTGGGTTTGGGTATTCTGATCAAAAGCATTTACAGATGGATAAAAAGCGCAAAAAACAGCCGCCCATCTTTCGATAAGAGCAATAAACGGCATCTCAATAGTCCTTTGTTATCGGCATTGGTGGTCGGTATGATCCCATGCCCTGGGGTAGTAATGGTTATGCTGTTTGCTCTATCTATGAATCTGGTCGGATTGGGCATCATGCTTGGGGTTACCCTTTCCCTCGGCATGGCCTTTACCATCACATGCGTAGTGGTAATGGGCATATTAGGCAAAACCGCCTCGCTTGGAATGGTCGCCAAAAATAGCAGCCTGGTAATTACACTTGAGTATTTGATTGAAACAATCGCCGGACTGGTAATCACATGCCTTGGATTGCTATTTTTGACCGCCATTATTTGATTAAGAGCTCGGTAAATCCCTCAAAAAATATTTTCTTTGGGCCGGTGTTAGCGGAATGCACTAAACTATTGCGCAACCACAATACATCCCTCCAAACATTATAACCGTTCACGGTTAACAGTTAACGGTTAAAATGCTTCAGTCGTTGCATATGCTATGCACTGCCTCAAATTGAGCTTATTTGTCATTTCGACTGAAGGGAGAAATCTTAAGATTCCTTCATCCGCCAAAGGGCTCTGGCGGATTCGGAATGACGGAAACGCAAATTATAACCGTGTCAAGTACAGTAACCAGTAACCAGTAACGAACAACCAGCTTAATAAAAAACGCAGTTTATAACCATGCAAAGTATAGTTCATTGAAAAAACTGTGAACTGTGAACCGACAACCGTGAACGGTTACTAAATATTATATCCCATAAGGCAGAAAATAAGCAGAAAAAGGTTGACAAAATTTTTAGTTTTCGCCTTAATATTTTAATAATTGTATCAAGAAGATACAGTCTAACTTTTTATAATAACTAATTCATACTAAAAATTAAAAGCCAGGAAGGCTAATAGGCAGTAGTCTTCCCGGCTTTTTTTATTTTTTGTGCACAAAAGATTTACTATGAACTACTTTATCTGGTTTCTTCTCATACTGACAGCGGTCTTTTCATTATGGCCTGAATCCGTGAACGCAGAGGAAAGAGTCGTGACATGGGATACCAATGAGGATGGAAAGATAGACCGAATCGCCTATTTTGATCGAGCAGGAAAAATTTCCAAACTGGAGGTGGACAGTAATGGAGATGGCCGGTTCGACACCATTTACCGTTTTCAGAAAGGTCGGCTGTCTTCTTGCACCAGAGATACGGATGAAGACGGAAAGGTAAACATCTGGCAAACCTACAAGGACGATAAACCTGTTGAGAGGAAGGTGGATGATGACGGGGATGGAGTGGTAGAAGGAGTCATCTTTTATAATACAGAAGGCCTTCCTGAGGAAAGCCGTCATGACTTTGACGGGGATGGCAAAATGGACACCTTTCGCACTTATCAAAAGGGAAAGGTCGCAACACAGAAAAAGGACCAGGACCATGACGGGCGGTTTGAGGTTGTAACCCGTTTCAAAGACAGCGAGCCGTTTGAGCAGGCAAAAGATTCCAACAGGGACGGCACATATGATATTATGACCCGTTACAAAAATGGAAAACCGTTTTTCCAGGAAAAAGATACCAATTTCGATGGCAAAAAAGACTTTTTCTGTTATTTTGATACAGAGGGCTATCCCGAAAAGATCGAAGAGGATACAAGATACACCGGACGTATTGACAGAATCAGAATTTACAGAAAAGGGGAGCCTGTCAAGGTCGAATATGATGCGGATTGTGACGGATTTATGGAAACCATTTCATTTTTCAAAGAGGGGAAGATGTCACTTCAGACCCAGGATGAAAATAAAGACGGAAAACCGGATGTTAAAATATTTTTCAACCAAAAAGAAGAAAAGGAACGGGTGGAAAGTGATACCGACTTGAATGGTAATATGGATGCCTGGCAATTTTACAAAAACGGTCACCTTTTCAGAATGGAGAAAGACGAAGGGGGGAATGGGAAGGTTGACCTGAAAATTTTTTACAAAAACTGTGAAAAAGTAAAACTCATCAAGGATAATGATCATGACGGGCGGTTTGAAACGACCCAGTGGTTTGACCGGCCGAAATGGACCATGGTTATGGAAGTGGATGGAGATAATGATGGCAATGTGGATGCCTGTTTTTTTTACAAAGATGGGGTCTTAAGGCTTAAAGAGGTGGATGAAAACAGCGACAGCCGACTTGACCTGAGAGAACATTACAATAAGAACGGCAGGCTGACAAAAAGCCAAGAGGACGGCGCAAATTCCGGGCGTCTTAATATTACCTGGTTTTATAACGATTCCAAAGAGGCGGTAAGAGCAGAAGAGGACAATAACGCAGATGGCCGGGTAGATACCTGGTATTTTTATCGGAAAAATAGTGTAACAGCCATTGAAGAAGACACAAACGGCGACGGGAAGCCGGATATATGGGAAGAATATGACGATGCCGAGGCATTGATCAAGCGTAAGCGAGATCTGGATTTTGATGGAAAACCGGACGTTGAAGATAGGTCAAAATAAGGGAGGATAATATGATTGATTTTCTTGCAAAAGGTGGTGTTCTTGTGACGCCCATCCTTTTTTGTTCTGTTCTGGCCCTGGCCATTTTTCTGGAACGTGTGATCCGTTTTGCACGTATGCGTAGCCGGGGATCCGGTTTGGCGGAAAAAATCGCTCATCACTTGAAAATGGGTGAAGACCATCAGGCCTATGACCTTGCCGGTTCGAGCAATTCTCCCATGGGACGTATTCTGGCACACGCAATGGAGGTCAAAGATCAAGACCGGGAAACCCTGGAGACGGTTATCGTCCATGCCACTGATGGAGAGGTGCGAGGTCTTTCCAGGTACCTCCAAGTCCTTGCTACCGTCGCAAACATAGCCCCTTTGCTCGGCCTTTTGGGGACGGTGATCGGTATGATCAAGGCTTTTATGGTAATCCAGCAGATGGGCGGCAAAGTCAATGCCGCAGTTCTTGCCGGTGGAATCTGGGAGGCCATGTTGACCACTGCCCTGGGTCTGTCCGTGGCGCTTCCCGCCATGGTAGCCCATAGCTATCTGGTCTCCCGGGTGGACAAATATGAAGCCCGTCTTCAGGATGGATCTGTGACCTTTATCAAGGCCATTACAGGGGTAAGGGTGGGGGGTGATAAATGAAAAGGTATATTTCTCTATAAGGAAGATATTATGTTGGTTCACCGCGAAAAAAAGTCCCGTTATCAGATACAGATGCCTCTCATATCGCTGATTGATATCATTTTTTTGCTTCTGATTTATTTTCTGTTGACCACCAACTTTATGGTGGACGAAGGTATCAAGATCAAGCTGCCCCAGGCCAAGACCTCCGCGCCCCAGACAGAGCAGGAGATTACGATTTACGTAAATCGAGAGGGAAGGGCGTTTTTAGAAAATCGGGAAGTTCCTCTCGGCAATCTCTTTGAAAGGCTCAAGGAAATGATCGGCGGGCGGAAAGATAAACTGGTGGTAATCAAGGCTGATCGGTCCGTGATTCTCAATAAGGCGGTTAAGGTCATGGATGTGGCCAAGGCAGCCGGTGCCGGGAGACTCTGTTTGGCCACGGAAAAGGAATTTTGAAAACAAAACCCAACTGGCTGCTTTGCAGTCTGGTCGGTATTTCCCTCTGTATTCACCTGATAATATTCATGCATATTGCAGGTGTGTACCAGTCGGAAGTATTGACATATATTGAATTAACACTGAGGGATTTTTCAAAACCTCCTTCAAGAAATATCCCCAGGCCCCGATTCCGGCCTAAAACGCCGAAACAGCCAAAAGATATCAAACAGCTGAATATACGCAAGAGGATCATTCCGCGTTTTAAAGCGATGAAGATGGATACTGTGGAGAAGAATTTGCCGGACTCTCTTATGGAAAGTGTAAGCATGCCTATCATTCCGGATAATCCGGGAGATATGAGCGATTGCGTAACTTCCAATGACTATTTCGAGATAGTGCGGCTCAGGATAGAAAGTCACAAAAGCTATCCTAGTGCGGCCAAGACAAGACAGATTGAAGGTCGAGTGACGGTCCGTTTTGTGATTGAACTTGACGGCCATATCTCCTCGCTTAAGATTGCCAAGAGTACGCGATACAGAGCTCTGGACCAAGCGGCTCTTAACGCGGTAAAAGAGGCGTCACCATTTCCAAGACCACCTAAGAATCTATTCAAAAGGTCAATCCCATTAGAAATAACCATCATGTTTGAGCTTACATGATAATTTCCAAAACAGGCATTCGGTTAAAACTGTCCAAAACAAAAATGAAAAGCAAACAAAGAATTTGAAACAGCAAAGAATATCCAGGATAAATTGTACAAATTGGTTTTTGAAAAAGGTTTACATCAGAGTTTTTTTGTGGTACACGCACTACAGATTTTATTTTAAGTTTAGTCAAGAAGGCTAAACATCTGCGCGTAGAAAAAATAGGATAATACAAAAAAGGCCATGAAGGCTTAAGAGGAATGATTCCTTTTTAATGTCGTATGGCCTTTTTTAATTTTGAAGCCACGAAGGCCAGAAGACAGGAACCTTGGTGGCTTTTTTTATTTTGAAGAAAGGAAGATAATTATGAAAAGATTTTTGTTGTTAATCTGTTTACTTGGACTAATTTTTACCATTCCCGGCCTTGCTCTTGCTGAAGAAGAGGAGAACGAACCCGTCCACCTCGGGGAGGTGACGGTTCGGGCAGATCGGTTAGTTAAAGGTTTCAAAGAAAAGCTGCACGAACAGCCGGCAACCATTCACTCGATATCTGCTGACGAAATTGAGAAGATGGATGTCAAACGGACCCTGGATCTTATTAGAAGAATTCCGGGGGTAACGGCGGAAGATTACAATCAGCAGGGCGTCGCCGCGGCCTATTCCTTCAGAGGGTTCAGGCTTGGTCATGGAGTAGGTGCTGCCTCATATTTGGATGGCATCCCCTACAATGAGATTAACCATGTGGATGGTGATGGTTATCCTGATTACAACACCATACTCCCAGAATCTATTGAAAGGCTTGAAGTGATCAAAGGGCTTTCTTCCCCGCTCTACGGAGGCTACGCCCAAGCAGGAGTCTTGCACTACATCACGAAGGATAGGGGTGACTTCAACAAAGTTAAGCTTTCAACCGGCTCATGGAATTATCAGAGGGGGGTTGCCGAGATAGCCCGTGAATACGACCGCTTCTTCACCTATAACGCGATAAGCTTTGAACAAGGAGATGGCTACAGAGACCACAGTGAGTTTAACAGTGGAAATATCTTTTCCCGGTTCGGCTACAAACTCGATGGAGACTCGAGCGTCAGGCTTACGCTGCACTCTTACAAGACTACTTGGGATGCGCCAGGTCCTCTGTCACAGGCGGACTGGGACGCCGGCAACTTGACAAAAGCCACAACGGACGGCGGAGGAGACAAAGAGAAGAACATGGTTAGTCTCGACTATAGGCGCAAATTGAATCAAACCTCAGAGATCAGCCTGCTTGGTTATGTTTACGACAGTGACTTCACAAGGTGGGTAGGCAGCGCGAACGAAGAGAGGCACGACGAACGTAATACCTTCGGCTCACGCGCAATGTATAACCTCTCAAGTGACCTTGCAGGTTTCAAGAACGGTCTGGTGTTGGGACTGGACTACGAGTATTGTGACTCTCAGGCACGCAAATGGAATATCCAAAGCCCGGATAATAGAGTAAGGGATAGCGACAAGCTGTCCGGCGATTTCGATTTTCAGAATACCGCGTTCTACTTCCAAGAGGATTTTTGGCCGGCTTCGTTCATGAAACTGACTCTGGGTGGCCGTTACGAGATCTATGCTGGCGACTTGAAAAACAACCTAACAGGCACAAAGAGCTCCTTCTCTGAGGAAGTATTTAACCCGAAGGGGGGAATCCTTGTTACGCCATTTGAGGGGCTTGATCTGTACGGTAACATTGGCACCGGTTTTGTCCTGCCCAAGGGGTTTCGAAAATTCGAGAATTCGCAGCTCGATCCATCCGAGATAACCTCCTACGATCTGGGAGTGAGGTTCCTCCCCGTAGCGGAAATGCTGTTGCAATTGTCAGTATACCGCATCGACACTGAAGATGAAGTGATTACAGATCCGATTACCCTGGAAGAGACAAATGCTGGAGAAACAAGGAGGCAGGGAATCGAGGCTGCAGCGGAATGGTATGTGATGCCCGACCTGCTGGTTTACGTAAACGGTGCATACCAGGACGCAGAATATGTCGACTACAACACCAGCAGTGGTAATTTTAGCGGAAAGGACATAAAAAGAGTCCCTGAATGGATCGCGAAGGCGGGGTTAGAGTATTTCCCGGAGCTGGGCCTTGGAGGCAGCCTAACAGCGAAATACACAGGAGAACGGTGGCATGATAATGAAAACACAACCCGTGAGGATGATTTCTGGGTTTTCAATGCCTCAGCACGCTATGCCATGGAAAAGGTCACATTCACGCTGTTTGCCAACAATATCTTTGACAAGAAATATGCGGAATTGCAAGGTTCCTCCGGTACATACTACCCGTCCGATCCATTTAACGTGACGTTATCATGCAGCCTGGAATTCTAGACCGAAAATGCTTGAAGTGTACCAGTGTACAAGGACAGAAAATCGTGTCTTAAAGCGATACGACTTCTACAAAATGAGGGACACATGAACTTAACACGCGCGAAATTAGAGAAAGGAGAAAGGAAAATGAGAAAATTTGCAAAACGATTGGGATTTTTAGTTATATCTATGACGCTGATTTTAGGAGCAGCTTGCCACCAGGCAATTGCTCATGATTTGTGGTTGGAGGTAAGGGACTATACACCGGAAGTGGATGATGATATCACATTTACACTCGGATATGGTCATTATCTGCCAGCTCGTGAGTTTATGGACAAGAAGGATCTGGAAGAGATTTATATACTGGACCAGAAAGGAAACAAGGTAGGCATCAAATCCTATTCCGACGTGGAGTTCAAGATAGATAAACCTCTTAAGAAAAAAGGAACATACTTGATCGCGGCCAAGAAAAAAGGAGGCTTTTTTACCAAGACCACCGAAGGATACAAAAGGGGTCAAACAAAAAAGGGCCTAAAGAATGTCATCAAATGCACTTACTCGGAAAAGTGCTCTAAGGCTATTGTCAATGCTGGAAAGGCAGGCGGGAAGATCTTCTCAGAAATACTCGGCCACGACCTTGAGATCCTTCCGCTGGCAGATCCCGGAGCTTTGGCCCAGGGTGATTACCTGCCGATAAAGGTCATATTCAAGGGCAAACCGCTTTCATCCACCCACGTGTTTGCCACCTACGTGGGGTTTTCCACTGAGAAAAATACCTTTGCCTATGCAACCAAAACGAGCAAAGAGGGCATCGCAAAAATAAAGATGCTCAAATCGGGCGTTTGGCTGATAACGACATACCATATATATGCCTATCCGAATCCTAAGGAGTGCGACCAATATAAATTAACCTCCAGCTTGACCTTTGAAATCAGGTAAACAACAAGCGAAAATAGGGCAAAGGATGAAATATGCAAGTTTAGCGATTTTTGTTTCCATCATGACAGCCATCATGCCTCGTCTCATTCATGCCCACGGCGTTCAAGGCAGCGTGGAAAACGGAGGCTTGGTAGTCACGGCCCAGTATGACACCGGCGAGGCCATGAGTTACGCCAGGGTGAACATCGCGGCTCCGGCTGCCAAGCTCCCTTTTCAGTCGGGCAGGACAGATAGAAATGGTCGGTTCTGCTTTTTCCCTGACGTCCTAGGCGAGTGGAAGGTGGTAGTAGACGATGAGATAGGCCACCGGCTGGAGGTTATGGTACCTGTGAATGAGGCAATGGAATTGAAAACAGATAAAAGGCACGGGGGCAAGGCTGAATGTTCCCTTTCCAGGTGCGAAAAGGCGTTAATGGGTATCTCTATTATCTTTGGAATCTCAGGGATTTTCTTTTGGTGGAGAGGTAGGAGAAGTTATAAAAGGGATAAGGAAGAGCTTGGGAGGCGCCATAAATAAAAACGCGAAGACATTAGAAGATACCTTCGCGTTTTTCAAATCACAACCTTTCTACAAATCATGGGTATGATTTTCTGTTTCATGACCGGGATGGTCGTGTTCGTGCGGTCCGTGGTCACCATTGTGCTCGTGGCCGTGCTCATGCGTGTGAGTCATATCCTATACTGGTTCCAGATTCCCGTCATCGGCATCGTGGACGGAGATGAAGAAGTTATACTCAAAAACGGTCACTTTACACCGGGACCGACCTATATACTCATGGCAGAACCAATTTGAAAAACAAGCGCAGCCAGTACAAAGGCCAGAATTGTGTTAAACGCCTCCCCCTGCACGCTCTGCACCAACGTCCCGTAAATTTTCTCCGTCCCGTAAATTTTCTCATGGGCATAAAATCGTCTCTCGGAAAACATTTTTTCCAACTTTAACTTTTCCTTGATCAATAAGAGTATTTAACGCCTCTTTTAGTCAGTTTTTATCAACATCCAGCTTCAGCATCAATTGAAGAACCCTGCAGCAAGCTGCAGGGAATCTTCGACTGCAAGGAATGCGCTCGCTATTGCAGTTCAAGTATGTTGAATGTTTCCTGTACTCTGAATGCATTCAATATTTTTTTTGACATGTTCCCTCCTTCCAGTTATCGGGAGTCGGCCTGTCAGGGACCAGTTTAAGCAGGGCCAAACTTCTCCTCTTCCCTGATCCCCGACTACTGACCGCTGACTTCTGACTTCTGACCTCTGACTTCTGATCTCTGCCCTCTGACTTCTGAATCTCTGTAATTGTTTCCGCGATATTCAACCATGATGGTAGTGGCAAAATCATTTGTACAGAGCTCGCGTCCATAAGCGCAAAATCTGTGGATACTCTATCACGGATGAATCAATATAACGGGGAAGGGAGTATATTTCATGGTTCTTGATAGCAGGGACTTCACTCAACGAAGGATTCTTTTTCAAAGCCTTGTATAAAGCATTTTGCACAGCAAAAGCCTTTCCTGTTATGATGATTATATCAGGATTTGACTTGCCTATCTTTTTAAGGCGTTGCAGTGGGAAGACTCCTTTTTTGACTTTTGCACCCTCTGGTTTAATCAGATTGCCAACATTCGTGCACCCCATCGGTTTCAGAAAAAAGCGATCTTCGTAGCCGTTTGGAGCAAGAACCTGAATAAATGCTTTGCCTGTGCCTTTCTGAACGATGCCATTAAGTACCAGAACCTTCTTGTTCAGTTTTGTCTCAGGCATCTTGCTTTGGAATTTTTGCAGAACTCTTTTGTAGGTCCTGATTAACTCCTCGGCTTTTTCTTCACGATTTACCAGCTTGGCTGTCTGCCTGATGGCCGATTCAATCCCCTGCGAAAAATCTACGACCTGTACTTCAAACCCTTTTCCTTCCAGCAAGGGTAGAATCTTCATCGGATCCATCTCAGGCCTGTAAAGGCAGAAATTTTTGCTCTTTTCCACCATGATCTTCTTGATTCCTCGTTTCCTGGCTACTTTGGCAACAACACCTTTCTTCTTAACGGTGACGCGCTTCGGACAACCAAGATGCCTTACAGTACTCAGTTGGTTGGATGCAGCAGGCCAGGAACATCTGATGGCCATCGCTTCCGGCACAACACCGAGGTTGTAAGCAATATCCACCAATCTATCTCCAATCATGATGACCTTTATTTGCTCCTTACCTAACCGGGGTTTTGCTTGAGCAGGTGGAAGTAAAAAAAGACTCAGCGCAGTGAAAAGGAATAAACCAAGGACCAGTTTAAAAACAAAATTTTTCCTGAAAATCTTAAGCATAGTTCTTCCTCCTTAGGGTTCGCTCAAAAATAAGTTCGCAATTTTAAGTGTTGAGGCGCCCGGCCGGCAAGGCGCGAAAGCGCAGGAATATCAGGCATATTCCGAGCTTTCGCAACGCAGCCAGGCGGGATGCATCGGCGCTTAAAATGTGAAGTTATTTTTGAGCGAGCCCTTAGATACTACTCTTTCACATAATCATGTTGTAATAGTTCAGCCCATATTGTCATTTCGAACAAATGTGAGAAATCTTGTTGGTTGAAATGACAGAAAAAGCAATGGGCGTTGAACTATTACAACATATCCAGGCCGTTCCGCTCACGCCTGCCCAGTTTGCGGCAAGTTGATCTTAAAACTCTACTGTCAGCGAATGAATAAGGGCGTATGTGTTATCATCCACATTGGAACTGGCGTCGCCCTGTTTCCAGAAGTCACCGGCAGAAAGATAGCCAAATGTGGCACTGTATGTCAGGTTGTCCATAAGAGCAACCTCAACACCCAGATTATACTCTACACCATAACTATCATTCCAACCCGCATTTGTTTCATCAGCAACTGCCTTGCCAGCAGCCGCGTTAAGGGTTATATTTTCAAGTGGTGAAAAAGAAGCTGTGGCATAAAGAAGTTTGTAGCCTGCGTTTTTTATGATATTGCCATATGCACCATCAGAGTTGAGGTTACCAATGCCGGCAAGATCTCCGCCCACCTTATCATTAAAGAGAATGATGAGGGGCTGAAAGTCTACGCAGTAGCCATAAGCGGTGTTCTTTTTGTTATCGGTTGTGTCATTACCTTCAACAAAAGCGTAACCTATGCTCAGATTTGCAGGCCCTGCGTTGAAAGCGGCATTTGCATGATATGCCAACGCCTTAATGTCCTGGTCTTGCTTTGAGCTGTGATAAAAGTCTTTTTCGCCGTTTTTGTATGCAACTTCAGCCTCAAGATCAACAGGTCCAACCGAAGCAACGATATACGGGCTGTATAGCATATCTGTCTTCTTGAAGTTATTCGGCGAGGCTAGATCTGAACTGGTCATGTCCCGCAGGTACCTGACCTTGAAGCCAACCTTGTAGCCTTCACCAGCATACTTGGCGTTGACGCCATAGCAGTCCTTGTCACTGTCGGCGGTGTCTGTATCTGCATCTTGCTCTGTTTTTTTCGTATGACTGGCTGTCAACTTTAACTTTCCGAACTTCTTTACCGCCTTGATCTTGTCTTCCTCGGTCTCAGAATTGCCGAATTCAGTCCCCCACATGCCACCGCCCATGCGACCCACATAGAGATTAAACATGTCAAATTTGGCTGTGAGATACGCCTTGGTCCAGTCGATACCGGATGCCGGGTCAGGATCTCCACCCCACTTCTTGTCTTTCAGAATATCCATTGCCGTGGTTACACTTAGCTTATCCGATACCTTAAAGACCATATCAAGGCCAAGGGCCATGTCCATGTAAGCAGTAGAGGCTCCTTCTTTGTCATTCAGGTCTGTATTGTCCATATAATAACCCGCTGCCTCATAGGAACCGCTGAACTCGACGTCTAACGCCATGGCGGGTATGGCAAAGAGCATGACCGCGGCCACAGCAATAACTGTTAATTTCTTCATTTGGTTTCCTCCTCCTGATTTTTATTGATTTTACTTAATCCTCGTGCTTTTTCTTTGACATTTTTCAAGAAGACTCTTATTTAAAAAAAGAGCCCAAAAAGGCACGGAACTCTCCTTCGGGAAAATTTGCCTTTGAGGACTTACGAGGGGTCTGCGAGGGGAATGGCCGCCAAACCGATTTCCCCTTGCCGACCCTTTCACTTATTTCATATCCACTGCCTTGATCCAGATGACCGCATCTGCATTGAATTTTTCACCTTTATGTTCTTTTTCAGGGCCCACACCAAGGGCTGCAAAACCCCACCAGCCAGCTCTGGGGATGCCAAAAGAAAACTCGCCGTTTGCATTGGCTTTAATGGTCATGGTGACAAAGGCGTCCTGGGGGGCCTCAACATAATTGGACCTGGCAAAGGCGTTATAATTCATGAGTACCTCATGATTGATATATTCCACCTCAATATCGCAATCGGGAACAGGTTTGCCTTTGCTGAGAACAACTCCGCGAAATACATTGCCTGTCCACAGGGCATAGGGCTTGTCCAAAGGAACAATTTCGGTTTCCAGACCTGCGGGCTCGGCCCAGTTACCCGGAATACCTCCGACATTGACGATGGTTTTTGTGATCTGCTGCATCCAGGCTTCTTCATGCTTGTCATAGTAAGGCCCGGGAACAAAACAAAACATATGATCGCCCATGCTTCTGACTTTAACGGTCGCCTCATAGGCCCTGGCAGCATTCGCCTTTCCCGTCCAGGTAATGGGTTTCAGTTTGCCCTTCAGGTCCGTTTTCTTTACTTTCCCTTCGCCTCTCTGGGAGAGAACATAAAATGCCTTGGGAGCGGTCATTTCCATGGTGTGCTCATCAGCAAAAGGATGAGTCCAGACGATCTTAAAATTTACTGTTCCACCCTTTTCCAGCGCAATCTCAGGAGTGTACAACATTTGAAAATGCGCAAAAGCAGGAACGCTTAAAAATAATACTGCCAATCCAACAAAAATAAACATCAATTTCTTCATTGTTCTTCTCCTTATCTCATCGTTATTTGTTAATTAATTGTTCAATCCCCCAATCATGACGAACTCGTAAAAAGTCGAAAAATACCATTTCCCGTCATTCCGGCGAAAGCCGGAATCCAGTATTCTCAAGCAGTTGCAGACCCTCTGGACTCCGGTTTTCACCGGAGTGACGACTTTTTACGATTCCATCAATCATCAATCCCTCAATCTTTACCCCGTTTAATGCCTTTATTGTTTTATTTAACCGGGGCCTACCTCTCTATTCCGTTATCTCTGAACCCGGAACCTTCACGGCGTGGCCTGGACCAGCATCAAAAATAACCGTGTAATCACCTTCAGGCTTTTTAAAGGTAAACTCACTATCCTCATTCATTTTTCCTTCTATGAGGACCTTTCCGCCGGCTTCCGTAACGCTCATCTTGACACCGGCAGCCGAGGATCCATCGGAAAAGCCGCCCTCGCAGGTAATGGTTCCATCCCCGTTGTCATAGC
>JACKQG010001149.1_pt1 | contig 37146 bp, 24 predicted proteins | sample 8237621 | NCBI WGS metagenome assembly JACKQG01 (sample SAMN15677084, study PRJNA649215) | marine metagenome | biome: marine; feature: Black Sea; material: saline water; isolation source: suspended particulate matter (SPM) from the Black Sea western gyre | collected 2013-06-09/2013-06-10 | depth... | reverse complement strand
CCATTTTCATCCCAATGGCCGTTGGTTCTACTCCATTCAGGAAGAAGGCTCGACAATCGTTTTGTTTGACTACGATGCCGGAGCGGGACGGTTGGCTGCACGTCAAACGGTCTCTACTCTGCCACCCGGATTTGCCGGCAGTAATTTCTGCTCCGAGATCTTAGTTTCAATCGATGGCCAATTTGTCTATGCTGGCAACCGGCTGCATGACAGCATCGGGATCTTTTCCGTTGGCCCAAACGGCGACCTCATGTTCATAGGGGAAGAATGGACAAGAGGGAATTATCCGCGCAGCTTCAACTTCGACCCCACTGGCCGGTACCTCTATTGTTGCAATCAGCGCGGTGACAACATCGCCGTCTTTAAGGTAAATCGCAAGACCGGCGGCCTCAAATTCACCGGTCATTATACCCCGGTCGGCAATCCCTCAATCATCGTCTTCCTCGATCTCGCCAAGGTGGATTGAAGTTAAGTAATTCGAAAGCAAAAGTGATATCTATATGTTGTATCCGGACTCAGTTTTGTTAAACTTTATCAGGGACAACATAAGGAATGCGATAAACCCGCCTCAGCATTGTATCTGCTTCGGGATCATTGGCAAACTTTTCGTAATCACCCATAAACTTCAACATACGGCCAAGACGATAAGAGATATTGGCCAGGTGAGGGAGTGTAGTTGAATAAAAGCCTTCATTGATATCACAATGAAGGTCCTGGTCCTTACCAGAGCGTACTGCATCAATAAAATTGCCCCAATGATTACCATCTCTGCGTCTTGAACTTTCTTTTGAACCGTCAAATGGTTTTCTTTCCCGTCCACGGAATGCTTTCCATGTAGATCCACTAATTTCGAGCCATCCTTCAGTGCCATAGAAAATATTTCCGACTTCCTGACCTTGGCTTCCTTCGTGATTGGTGTATCGGCCCCGGGTTTCAAACTCAAGCATTTTCCCATCCCTGTATTTAAATACGGCCGTTTGCGTATTCGGAGTTTCCTGCGAAGTCTTATCACGGCCATAGGTTTCTACTCCACCATATACCATAACCCCGGGAGTCCGGGTTTTCAATGGACCTTCCTCCTGATGTAATCCGTAAATACCACCGGCCGAATATACTGAGACCGGGTGCTCGTTTTTATTCATTCCCCAACGGGCAAGATCGAGTTGGTGCGGTCCCGTGTTTCCGGTATCACCATTACCGGTATCCCAATACCAGTGCCAACGATAATGACTCCGTTTTTCGTTATAAGGGCGATAAGGAGCCGGTCCTAACCAACGGTCATAATGGAATGTGGCAGGCGGCAGACTATCTTTCGCAATGCCGTATGAATCGCGAGCTTTGAAGCAAAGGGCACGGGCCATGAAAACTTCGCCGATACCGCCATCATGCAGAAATTTAATCGCTTCTATCACATTGCCGGACGAACGGTTATTTAACCCTACCTGAACTCTTAAATTATACTTGCGGGCCGCCTCAACCATTTTACGTCCTTCCCAAATATTATGGGAAGCCGGTTTTTCAACATAAACATGTTTACCTGCCTGACAAGCCCAGATGGTTGACAGTGCGTGCCAATGATTCGGTGTAACGATTGACACAGCATGGATATCCTTGTCATCTAATACTTTATGTATATCCCATTCTGTCAATGGCTTGCCCCCGGTCTTTTGAGTTACGATTTTCGAAGCCGGTTCAAATAGCTGTTCATCTGTGTCGCAGAGGGTCTTCACAACTACATTATGGCTGTCTTTCAGCCCACAATAGCTATTGATGTGCACAGTACCCTGGTTACGGATACCAATAACTGCCAAATTGATGCGTTCATTTGCACCAATGATTGAAGCGTATGATTTAGCACTGAACCCAATGCCCCCAATGGCTATTCCGGCAGTCCCAATTACGCTTTTCTTAATAAATTCTCTTCTTTTTATCATTTTATTACCCTCTCGGAATTAACTGTTAACTCTTAGGAAATTTTATTTCCACCGACAGGAGTAATTATACCGCCTGAGTGGATATTAATTCAAGTAATAAATGAGCTGTCCTGCGCAAGAATCGATATGAAGGCAAAAGCGTTTTCTTCAACACCAACGCCGATCCTGGAGAAAATGGATCTGACTTTTGAAATCAGCGGCCAAGCAGGCTACATGTACGATTCATTGCTCAGCTCGGTCGACAGCATTACCGTTACTCGACCAAAATGTCACCTGGAGCCTCGAGCTTGCGTTATCGCGGCAGATTGGGTATTCTGTATGGAAGCTGGCGTTATGTCGCGGCAGCAGCCATGTGTTGGACATGCGTTATACAGCCTTGGATCTTATGTGATTATTTGCAGGAGTTGTTATGGAAATTTATAGTCATGATTCGTCGTCCGTTTTGACTCGCCGTTGTTTTCTTCAAGCGGGTTCTGTTGTGGTTGCGTCCATCGGTTGCGATGGGAAAATACTCGGGGCCGCTGGGGATTCGAGTAAGAAAAGGATTACAGTAGGAGCGCATGTCTGGGTGTATGCCGCCAAGCAGCCCGAGTATAACGTTACGCCGGTATTGCCGCAGATTTTTTCTGATTTGAAGTACGCCCGGATCGACGGGGTTGAACTGATGCATAATGTTCTGCGGAAACGCGAGACAGTGGAGCGTATCGGGGAGCTTTCGCAGAAATATGAATTGCCGGTGATCGGAACGTCGTTCAGCGGGGCTATGTGGAATCGAGATAAGTACGAGGCGGTCCTGGAGGATGCGGAGCTTGTGATTGGGTACTTAGCGAAACTTAAGGGAAAAACATTCGGGATTTCGGTCGGGGCGTCGCCTCAGAAAAAGACGGCGCAGCAGCTTGACGTTCAAGCCGACCTGCTGCGTAAGATTATGGCTATTGCCGAGAAGCACCGTGTGACGGTTAATCTGCATAACCACACTTACGAAGTTGTAGATGATCTTCATGATCTTAAGGGGACGCTGGCGCGGATTCCTGAAGCGAAATTGGGGCCTGATCTGAATTGGCTGGTACGCGGGGGTGTCGATCCGGTGTGGTTTATCCGAAACTACGGAGAGCAAATCGTGTTTCTGCATCTGCGCGATCAGTACAAAGATGGCCGCTGGAGCGAGGCGCTAGGCGAGGGCGATATGAACTATGAGGCAATTGGCAAGGCCTTGCGCGACGTTAAGTTTAGCGGGATTGCGGTTATCGAGTTGGCGCATGAGAACAAATTCGAGATCACGCGACCGTTGCGTGAAAGCTGGAAGATTAGTCGGCAATACGTACGGCAAGTGCTCGGTTAGCCGTCCTGCAAAAATGTTGAGTTGGTTTAACTTTATCCCGGCTTATGTGGATGTTCTCAGTCATTGTTTTAAATCAAGCGGGGCCTATACCGAATCAATCAGTATAAGCCCCGTGTTAATACAACTCAGCAATATCAAAGGCTCAATCTTAATTGCTACCTCAATACCAGCTTACGGTGCCGGTGGATACAACCGAATATCATCGAATAACATCATACCCGCACCGCCAGGAGCAGGATTGTTCCTGTTACCAAGACCAAGAGAAATCGTATTAACATTGGCAAGGTCCACGCCGAATGCCTGAAGGTCGATATTCCATTGTGTCCAGATGGCTGACTGTGCTGCATCAGGATTATCATTAGTGACTACAGCGCTGCCATTGAGAACAACATACATAGGTTCGGCAGCGTTAGCCGGACTGCCTATGTACCAAATTGTCAGTGTGTTGACGCCTTTCTCTGTCCAGTCACGTGGATAAGTCAAGACATAAGTCGCTTCAGATTTCCCGGCAGCATTGTCGTAGGACATCGGCATTGACTGAGAACCACTGTGAACGAGAGTCTGCTCGGCAAAAGGAGCATTATCGTAACCAACGAGAGAGCCGTTTGTCTGGTCGCCAAATCCATCCAACCAGACATTAAATATCCTGTTGCTGGCCGGGTCGGCAGGGTCCAGGTCATTGTAGCTCTCAAAATCATCCACTATAAGGAAATTCGCCGTCGTAAAGGTCCAAACCATTCCCTTCTGTGATGTACCGTCGGCCTTGACCTCATCAACACGCCAGTAGTAGCTCAAATCCCACTCAAGTTTACCAGGGTCAAAGCTCTCAGAGCCAATGGTTTTGCTGCCTTTGTATTCGGGCGAACCTGTATCAGCACTTTGCACTGCATCTTTATCCGTACCGAAATAGACCTGATGCGAAGCGGCACTGTCACTTGCCTCCCATGAGAGGATCTGTACCTGTGTTACATCAACAGCACCGTTAGACGGCATCGGGCTTCCGACGGCGCCCGGAGTCGAAAAGCTCCAGATATCACCTTTAATTGTTTCGGCACCGTGGAATGCGTCAATCCGCCAGTAGTAAACCTTTTCTAAATCAAGCGTGCCGGGACTATAGGTTGGAGGTCCCGATGGCATAGCACCGGCGGCATTACTGACAACATCATAATCGTCACCGAAGTACACATAATGCAATATTGCACCATAACCGGGCTCCCAGCGAAGGGCGATATTCGGGTCCACAGATTCGCTGCCGTCAACAGGGTATGGACTAAAGGCGCTCTTGGGGGCAATTGAAAAGCTCCAGACAGGACCTTCCCATGGACTCTCCGGATCCGATTCATCGATCTCAACTATTTTCCAGTAGTAAGTCATACCCGGTACAAGGCCGTCCGGGTAAGGAAATCCGGGAAAGCCAATGGTAACAATGTTGTCTGTCTGGTTACCATGGAACGTATCTTTAGTGCCGACAGCCACGGCAGCATAATTCTCACCCAGGTACACATCGTGTGAAACTGCATAATCTCCCGATACCCAGGTAAAGCTCACCCAAGAATCCCGAAGCATGGCGCCATCAGCCGGATCAGGTCTACGTGGGAACGGCCTTTCCACAGACAGATACTGGCTTGGGATGGCTTCCCGGGCTATAGTCGAACTCTCCCATGAAAGCTCACATATAGCTCCGCCGCCGTTCTCATACCACTCCATGATAATCTCATATTTCTGCCCGGCTTTCAGGGAAATATCGCCGCTGTCATGGGTACCCCCATGATCGGTCCAATTGTTAATAATCCGTTGGCCATTAACGTACAACCGAATCCCATCGTCTGTCTGAGTGTGGAAGGTGTAGATTGCGGAAGCCGGCACTTCAATCATGCCCGTCCATCGTACTGTGAAACCATCCACATTTATCGACGGATCCGGTGAACCATCACCCCAGCTAAAATCTATCGTAGGATCTATACGCACCATAATCAAATCCCGCCAGGGATTGCCTGCACTGCCGTGATAATACTCACCCCTTAGGCCTTCAGTGCCGCTGGCGAGGCCGACCAGCCCCAGAACCAGAACAAGAGAAACCATATAAGTCAATTTCCTGCACATAATTTGTCCTCCAAAAAAAGTTAAAATAACCGTGTTTTGGCCACACCAAAACACTCATTCCCACGGAAGCGGGATATGAATTTATCGTTGAAATGTTAACATCTCCGTTCGCGAAGTACACAGTTGCCTTTACGGCTAACTCTGTGCCTTACATGATAATTTCTCCTCTACCAAGAAACTCCAAAGTTTCCACAGGTCAGAAAATAAAAATCAATACCTACCTGCTTATGCAGGCACAAGTTTCACTAACATAATTTATACTAAGTCAGCAATGTCAACTAATCAATCTTAACTGTCGGTTCCGGCTTAAGGCGCCGGTGCATATAGACGAATATCGTCGAAGTACATCATACCTGCACCGCCGGCAGTTGGATTAGCCCTGTTACCAAGGCCAAGTGTAATCGTATTGACATTGGTAAGGTCTACACCCTGGTCGGCAAAGGCCTGGAGCTTGATATCCCATCGTGTCCAGGCAGATTTTAGCGCGGCATTAGGATTATTATGATTGACCACTGCGCTGCCGTTGAGGGCGACATACAAATTCTCAGCGGCGTTAGTCCCTTCGCCTCGGAACCAAATCGTCAGCGTGTCGAGACCGTTCACTGTCCAGTCACGATTGGAAGTCAGTGTCAAAGTCGCCTCTGATTTGCCAACACCATTATCGTAGGACATCGGCATCGACTGACTGCCACCATGAATGATAGTCTGCTCGGCAAAAGGAGGATCGGTATGACCAACGATAGAACCGTTGATTGCCGGGTTATCAAATCCGTCCAACCAGGTCAGATATATCCTGTTGCTGGCCGGTTCACTTTCATCAAGGTCATTGTAACTCTCAAAATCGTCAATGATAAGGAAGTCGGCTGTGGCAAAGCTCCAGAGCGGGCCTGTCCACGGGCTGTTGGGATTTGTGCTATCGGCCTCATCAATACGCCAATAGTAGATAGTATTCCATTCAAGCTGTCCGGGGTCGTAGCTCTCAGAGCCAAGGTTACCGCTGCCTTTATATTCGGGAGAACTCGTATCGGCGTTTTTGACGGCGTCGGCGTCAGTGCCGAAGTAAATCTCATGCGAAGAACCATAGACTCCCGGTGTCCATGTTAGAATCGGTGTTTGTGTTACGCCCACGGCGCCATTGGCCGGATTCAGACTCTCAACGGCGCCTTCAGTAACAAAGCTCCAGACATCACCTTTATGCGTGGCGAGAATATCAAACTCATCAACCCGCCAGTAGTAAGTCCTGGCCATTTTAAGGGGGCCGGGGGTGTAAACCGTCGAACCCTGAGGAAGACCGCCAGTGGCATTGCTGACATCGTCAAAATTGTCACCAAAATATACATAGTGCATTTTAGAACCGAAACCTCCCGTCCATCTGAGTTTAACATCTACATCTACAGACTCTGCGTTATCAGCCGGGTCGGGGGAGTATGCAGTCTTAGGGGGAATACTGAAACTCCAGACATCACCCTTCCAGGGACTGTTCGGATCGGCGTCGTTAATCTCGTCTATGCGCCAATAATAAGTTGTTCCCGGCACAAGGCCATCCGGATATGCAAATCCTGGAAAGCCTACAACAATAAAATTTGCGGCTTGATTACCGATAAACGTGCCTTCAGCGCCTTCGTTGACAGCGTCAAAATTATCGCCGATGTACACATCGTGCGAGAGAGCAAAATCACCCGGTCGCCACGAAAGGCTCACCCACGTATCGGCGTGTATAGCGCCATCTTCGGGATTCGGACGCTGGGCGAGCGGCTGGCCACCAGCGATTCCCGCAAGACCATTGTTCATTATCATTTCAATATCTTCCGGCGTAAGAACGATATTAAAATATCCCACCTCGTCAATGCTTCCACTAAAGTAGTCAGATGGACCGCCAGCGCGAGATTGAGCGCCAATTATAAACGGCAAATTCTCATCAAGCAAAACACCTGTGGCCGGTGAGGTTCCAGCTAATTCGCCGTCATGGTAGAGCTGCATCTCAGCTCCGCCAAAGGTGGCAACGACGTGATGCCATTGGCCGGTAGTTGTATCGGCGCTGATACTCGGCTTAACGGTGTCATTGTACAATTCATAAAGGATGGTCTCTTGGTCGGCGTACATCATAACACCCCAATTTACTGCGCCGGGATTGCCACCGCCATGATGCTCACCCCTTGAGACTATATGGTTCCAACTTTGAGTGCTTGGGATATTGCACCAAAATGATACGGAGAAAACGTCGACATTCAGCGTTTCAGCATTGCCGCAATCAACGTAACTCGATGACCCAGAGAAATCCAGGGCCTTGCCATACACACCATCAATCCATGTAGGTCCGCCTCCGAGCGTGCCATCATTACCATTGCCTGAGGAATCCTCAGTAATATCACCGTTTCCTTCGTCAAGGAGCCATATCCCAAGAATGTTTTCGGAATTAACTTCGGCATAGCTTTGCCCAGTTAACATCAAACTAACGATAATAAAACCGATGCAAATTATGGTTAGGCGTGTCATTTTGTTCCTCCTGATTTCTAACTGAAAACTAATATGGAATATCTCTCCGGCCACACACCGAATAAACTATCTATACCAAATTATATACCTTCCCGTCAAGGAAAATCGCTTTATTATGGGAACCTTGAACAATTGGGTTTGTTTGGCTTTGAAATTGGCTTAAATTGGCTTTGTTTTGGCTTAAATTGGGTTTGAATTGGCTTTGAATTGGCTTTGTTTTTTTGCCCCGCCAGCCGGATAAAATCTCGTATTTACTTGTCACAAAAGAGCTTATGCCAATTTTAGTGTTTTTCAAATTGGGTTTGTTTTGCATAAAAAGCTGATAAATTCGTACGTAAGAATTCGTAGATTGAATTTTTGTATCTCGTGAAGCGTATTGTGTATTGAGTACAGCGTATAGATGATAATTAATAATAGACATCAGACTAAAAGACTATTGGTTAATTTGACTTGGCTTTCTGGCCTGTAACTTCGCCTGCTGGCAGTTTGCGTTAGCCATCTGGCTAATATGTGCGTATTATAACATATTTTTAAACGAAAAGCAAGGTAAAACGGCCAAAAAAGCACTTTTACTCTACTTCGGCATGAGAAATTTCTTTGTATTTGCTGTATAGTTGTTCTATAATCCTGATAAGTGCAACGAAAAGACAGTTAGGCCTATTCATAGAGTCTCTCATAGGCTGTTTAAACGGTGAACTCTTCAGGAAAGTCACTCTTTACTGCTACCGTTTAGAGTACTATAATCCCAATACGGGCCGTCTCTGTATATGAATCTTGCCGGCAGGGTGTATTATGTAATACAGGCCCATAACGTGCGATGAGTGAGGGCTGCCGCTAAATAATGAGCCGTTCATATTTGTTGCAAATGGGGGACGGCAAGGTATGAACGGAGATGAAAACGAACATAACAGGAGACAACACTATGCAGAAAAGAAAAAACAGAGAAGGTATTTTGATAATTGTTGTCGTTCTGGTAGCAGCATTTTGCTTAGCAGAATTAAATCCGGCGTTTGGGCAAAGGTCAAGTTCGAGACGTTCACAAAGGGTACGGATGGAGCAGGTTGAGGTGGCCGGGCCTGATGGGAAAGTAAAGTTGACAGTTTTAGGCAATGCCGAGCGTTTGACGTTAACGGTGACAATGGGTGATGTAACTGTGCTCGGGCCATCGACGATTTTAATGAATCTGGACGGTTATGACCTTTCTACGGGAGTTGTATTGGGTGACGTGGAACGCTATGAGATAAACGAGACCTATCCCTGGCACGGAGCAAAGAGCACGGCGGTAAATCGCTGCAACGGCGCAAGGATATCGCTGCAGAATGATTTATCGTTTATCGACTATATTCTGGAAATCCGCGTCTTCAACGACGGCGCGACATTCCGCCATATAATTCCGGGTGATGAGAATGCTTCCCGCATTCCGGATGAGTACACTGCCTTTGTAATTCTCGAAGGCTCTACTGTGTGGTATCACGACCTTGGGGATCATTATGAGGCCGCATATAAAAAGAGCGATATTTCCGATGTTCGGCCCGGGCAATGGATGGGTCCACCGGTGACCTTCGAACTGCCGGACGGCGCCGGTTACGGCTCTATTACGGAGGCCAACTTAGTCAATTACAGTGGCATGGCTCTGGAGGCCGACGGTCGCCGAGGTTTGGTAACGGGTCTGGGTCATCGACAACCGCTGAATTATCCTTATGAGCTGCGGTACGGACGTGAGGAAGCCAAACGTCTGGGCAAGCCGGCAGCGGTCAGCGGTACGATTACAACCCCCTGGCGGGTCGTGATGGCAGGGCGCGACTTGAATACATTAGTCAACAGCACTATTGTGCCCAACCTATGTCCGGGGCCTGATCTGAAGTATTTTCCCGACGGTATTAAGACAGACTGGGTAAAGCCCGGGCGGGCGGTTTGGCGTTATCTTGACGGTGGAGACCGCTCGTTTGAGGGTATGAAGGAATTTTCCCGAATGGCCGGTCAGTTGGGCTACGAATATCACATCCTTGAGGGCTTCTGGAGCAGATGGAGCGACGAGCAGATAAAAGAGATAGCGGAGTATTCCAAACAGCAGGGAGCGGGTCTTTTGTTCTGGAGGCACAGCAACCGGCTGGGCACAGCCCAGGAGCGTGAGGAATTTTTCTCGAGACTGCACAGTTTGGGAGTAGCCGGTACCAAGATAGACTTCCTCGACCATGAAGCCAAGGAAGTTGTCGACCATTACGAGGCGCTTCTCGAAAAGTCCGCGGAATATAAGATGGTAGTCAACTTTCACGGCGCCAACAAGCCAACCGGGCGGGCCCGCACCTGGCCGAATGAAATAGTTCGCGAGGCTGTCCGCGGAATGGAAAGCAGTTCGCTTCGCGAACGCGCCCGCCACGAAACTATCCTGCCTTTTGCCCGTTTTCTGGCCGGTCATGCAGACTATACGACGATGCACTTCGGCGAGCGCCGGCAAGACTCAACCTGGGCGCATCAAATTGCCAGTCTGGCCATTTTTGCCAGCCCGCTTTTGACGGTCGCGGCACATCCTAAGGCTGTTCTTGACAATCCGGCGGTGGACGTTATTAAAAGCATTCCGGCCGTGTGGGACGAAACCATCGTTCTGCCGGAATCCAAAATCGGCGAGTTGGCTATTTTTGCCAGACGTACGGGTGATATATGGTTCCTGGCGGTAATGTGCGGCCCGCAGGCCAGGACTATTCGGGTGCCGCTTTCGTTTCTTGGCGGCGGTCAATACAAAGCGGCGATAGTTTTCGACAACAAGGACGATGCCGCCGCGGTGGTTACCGAAGACAGGACCGTACGACAAGGTGACATGCTTACGATTGAGATGATAAACGGCGGCGGCTTTGTCGGGCGCTTCTCGAAGTAGCGAGGATGATTAAGATATGCCGTGGTTCGTTGCTCGTAAGACGTTATATGGAAAGGAGATATAAAATTTTGAAATTTTAGATTTTTGTTTTTAACTGTGAGCGTTTTTGACCGAAAATTGCTCAATTTTTTGGTGTTAGTTTTGAGGTTGGTGTGCTTCGCTCATAGTAACGAGTTATAAAGCATTTCTACCAGAGGCCAGCATGAGCATCAAACAATCACGCAGGCACGAAGTGATAAAAATTAGTGCGAACCGAAGGTAGAAATGCGGTTAACATGTCCGGGCAACCTATTCACATTATCAGCAAGTTAATTTAGGGCCTCCCTTGTTAGTGGCTTTATCAATGGACTGCTTTTAACCGTAGTAGCTCAGTAAAAACGAAGATAAAGTTGGCAGTGCATTGTTAACCTGCTAAAATAAGAGCGGCGAGCCTGATATATAGTAAGTTAAGGAGAGAACCTATGCCCCTTGATAATAAAATTCAAACGCACGATTATGATCCTAAAAATCCCCATTGTGACCAAGAGCAGCTTAAGTTTCTAAAAAAGTGCATAGCAGAAAGCTCTGAAGGGATTAAAAAATGGAATCAATGGCGTTATGAAAATGAAGATACAGAAATCTGGTTACAGCAAGCGGAACTTGAGAGTGCCAATCTGGAAGCTGCTAACCTTAGGGGAGCCCATATGGAAGGTGTTGACCTTCTGGGAGCTTATCTGAAAAATACCATACTTGGTGAAGCACATCTGGAAGGAGTTGATCTTAGTGAATCATATCTGAGAGGAGTCGACTTAAATGGAAGTCATCTAGAAGGAGCCAACCTTAGTGAAGCCCCTCTGGAAGAAACCGACCTTACAGAGACCCATCTGGAAGGAGCCAGCCTTCGGAGAGCCCATCTGGAAGGGGCATACCTTGAATATGCTCACCTAGAAGAAGCTGACTTTAGTGAAGCTCATTTGGAAGGTGCAAGTTTTCAAGATTCCAATCTCCAAGGGGCTGATTTTTCAGGAGCTATTGTTAATGGTGAAACTTTATTAAATGAAGCATGTAAAGTCGATCATAACACAAAGTTTGAAGCTGTAGGACTAGATAGTATGCGGATATATTCATCGACAAAACAGCTTTTAGAATACAATATCAGGCGAATGAACTGGGAGGATTGGTATTGGGGGAATGAGGCCCATATATTTTTTAGGAGGTTTGTAACAAAGAGAGAATTAATACTTGGAGCTTGTTGTGTTATAGGTCGTCTTTTACTAACATCTCCGGTTAGATTGTTCTGGTCGATGAGTGATTATGGGCTTAGGACATGGCGCATTATAGAATGGTTCTTTGGATTGGCAGTGACTTTTGCCATAGCTTATCGATTGTGGCCGAATTGTGTTTTGGTTAATGGCCAAGTCGGTGATATTCGGGGATTTGTCCATGTGTTGTATTTTTCAGTTGTAACAATGACAACATTGGGATTTGGAGATATTGCGGCTAATCCGGATAGCTGGCAGGGACAGGTTCTATTGATGGTACAGGTGATTTTGGGCTATGTCTTACTCGGTGCTTTAGTAACACGCTTTGCAGTTCTGTTTACCGCCGGAGGGCCTGCGGGTAAATTTGCTAAGTAGAAACAATGAAAACCGAATTGGAATTTAGAGGGATTTTTGTTGGCTTCCCTTTTAATAAATGTATGAGTGATTAATTTCGTATGCCAGATCCCTCCACTCCGGTCGGGATGACCGAGTCGAGATTGATGAGTCAGATTAAGGCGTTAAAGCGTACTTTGACGTGGAAAAACACTTGACAAGTGGGGAGGTATGGCTATAATTGTTGGGACAATTGAGTTCAAACTACGTTTGGGCCAGGAGCAGGTGCTAACTCCCGGAATAAATTTAGCATTTATTAAGTACACACCAATCAGTAGGAGAAGACCCATTATGAGTGAAAATGTTGAAACAAACACATCACGTCGAGAGTTTTTGAAGACCAGCGGGAAGATTGCGGCGGCTTCGGCTTTGGCGGCGGGAATCGTTCCAAAGATCTATGCGGCCGGCAGCGACACAATCAATATAGTCTTGATTGGCTGCGGCGGCCGTGGGACCGGTGCGGCATCGAATGCTCTATCTGTTAAGAATGGCCGTATCAGGCTGGTTGCAATGGCAGATGTCTTTCAGCGCAAGCTTGACAACAGCTACAAGAATCTTCAGAAAAACCACGCCAATCAGGTGGATGTGCCGAAGGAGCGCCAATTTCTTGGCTTCGACGGTTACCAAAAGGCGATGGATTGCATTAATGCAGGCGATGTGGCAATCTTTGCGACGCCACCGGCGTTCCGCTGGGTGCATTTTGCGTATGCCATCCGGAAGGGCCTTAACGTATTCATGGAAAAGCCTGTTACAGTTGACGGTCCGACTACCCGGAGGATGCTGAAACTTGCCGAAGAATCGGAGCGGAGAAAATTAAAAGTAGGTGTTGGTCTTATGATTCGCCATTGCAGGGGCCGACAGGAGCTGAAGCGGCGCATTGATGACGGTGAAATCGGCAATATCATCGCTATGCACGCCTACCGAATGGCCGGACGTGCATGCACAGCCGGACCAAAACCCGATGGAATGAGCGAGGCGCTTTACCAGATATCGCGTTTCCACGCCTTCCTTTGGGCCAGCGGCGGTATGTACAGCGACTTCTACATTCACCAAATCGACGAGTGTTCAATGATGAAAGGCGCCTGGCCGGTCGAGGCCCAGGCCAGCGGCGGACGCCATTACCGAGGCAATACCCTTGACCAGAACCTCGATACTTACTCGGTTGAATATACCTATCCTGACGGCACGAAGCTGTTTTATTACGGCCGGGCCATGGATGGTTGTAAAGGTGCTTTCTCCAGTTATGCCCTCGGTACCACAGGCTCAGCCGTCATCTCGACGAACAGCCACCATCCGGGTAAGGTACGGACCTACAAAGGCCACAATATGAACTTAGATAATCTGATATGGCGAGTTCCACAACCCGAGCCGAGTCCTTATCAACTCGAATGGGACGACCTTATTGAAGCTATTCGTAACGATGAGCCTTATAACGAGGCCAAACGCGGTGCTTTGGGAAGTATGGTTACCTCTATGGGTCGTATGGCGGCTCATACCGGCCAAGTCGTTACTTTCGACGATATGCTCAACTGCAAGCACGAGTTTGCTCCCGATGTTGACAAGATGGAAATGGATTCGGTTGGGCCGGTACGGCTTAACGCCGACGGCAAATATCCCCTTCCGCAGCCGGGTATCCTCAAGGACAGGGAATACTAAAGTGAAATTAAAAGTGCCTAAAGTTCAAAGTGACTAAAGTTAGGCACCGGATCGAGTAATTTTATCCTGAAATATGGCAATTTGTAAGTAAGGTGAATAAAAATCGAGAACAGAATTAGATTGCGCGAAATGCACTAATGATTAGCTCGGGGCTAATTGTGCTTCGACGAAGGAGATACTATGGCACATGCGAACGAACCAGGCAAAGATGCCGGAACGACGAGGCGGGAGTTTTTGAAAGCTTCGACAGTTGCAGCTTCTGCTGCCGTAACGGGGACACTGGGCATTAGTAACAGCGTATATGCCGGGGGCAGCGATATTCTTCGTGTGGGTATGATTGGTTGCGGCGGGCGAAATACCGGAGCGGCCGCTCAGGCGCTCACCGCGGACTCAGGCGCGAGATTGGTTGCGATGTGTGATATCTTCATGGACCGGGTCAAAGAGAAACGCAGGATTTTGAAAGAACAGAAGGGCAATCAGGTTATCGCCGATGACGATCACTGTTTTGCCGGTTTCGACGGTTATAAGCACGTGATTGAGTCATCGGATGTGGTTGTAATTGCTAATGCGGCCAAGTTCCACCCGCTTCATGCCATGACGGCGATTAGGGCCGGAAAGCATGTTTTTGTGGAGAAGCCTCACGGCATAGACCCTGTGGGGATTAAGCTCTTGCAGCGAGCGGCCCAACGGGCAAAACGGGAGGGATTGTGCCTGGTTTCCGGCTTGCACAGCCGGTATCACACAGGGTACGCTGAAACCATAAAACGTATCCATGACGGCGCAATTGGTGATGTCATTTCCATTGAAGAGAACTTCCTGCGGGCTCCATACGTAATCATAGAGCGCCAAGCGGGGCTTTCGGAGCTTCAGTGGCAATGCAGCACTCAATACCATTTCCGCTGGCTCTCCGGGGATGATGTACCCCAGTCGCTTGTGCATAACCTTGACCGTTCAAGCTGGGTAATGCACAATGAGGTCCCCGTGAAATGCCACGGTCTTGGCGGGCGCTCTTCAATGATTGAGCCTATCTATGGCGACGTGTTCGATCACCATTCGGTGATTTACGAATACGAAAACGGGGTGCGTATATATGCATTCTGCCGGACGACAAATGGATGTTATAACGATTCTTCCAGCGTTGTGCTCGGCAGTAAAGGCAAGGCCTCTATTACAGGGTGCCGAATCTGGGGTGAAACAGACTGGCGCTGGAAGGAAAGGTGCGATCCCTATCAGATAGAGCACGATGTACTATTTAAGGCGATTCGCTCAGGTAATCCTGTCAATAACGGCGATTACATGACTCGCAGCACAATGGTCGGCGTGATGGGACAGATATCCTGTTATACCGGCAAGGAGGTTACCTGGGAGGAAATTAATAAATCTGATTTCTATTACCCGCCAAGGGCTGAAGATTGCCACGATGGTATGGAACCGCCGGCTAAGGCGGGTGCCGATGGCAGCTATCCCGTGCCGATACCAGGTTTTACAAAAATGATTTGAGGTGGAAGGTACTCACCGCAGAAAATAAATAAATAAATATTGCTTTTGTGTATCATAAAAAGTCGTGAAAAACGTCTTATCTACAGACGGCTGGATACACTTTTTTAGTAAATAGTATAGTTATGAGGAGAAATAATATGAGGTTAAGTCGTATATTGGTAGGTGTTATTGCTTTGGTGGTCTATTTCGCCGTTACGATGCCTGAGGACACTACAGCGGCGCAAAAAAAGCTTCCGAAGAAGTACACGGAGATTGTTACTGCAAAAGACGGCGAAAAGATTTCTTTTGAAATGGTTCTCATTCCCGGGGGCAGTTTTCTGATGGGCAGCCCGGTCGATGAGGCCGGTCGTCAGGACCATGAGGGGCCTCAGCACAAGGTACGGCTCGATTCCTTCTACCTTTGCCCAAAAGAGGCCACCATTAAACTTTTTATGGCCTTTTATCGAGAAACAGTCAGTGCGAAGAGAGACTTCATTGCGGTCGAGGAAGCTAAAAAGGACAAGGAACAAAAGGGCAAGGACGATGTTGACGTGATAACCGGCCCTACCCCTGTTTATGGGGATATGACGATGGGGTACGAAGACACACACCCGGCCATCGGGATAACCTGGCACAACGCCATGACATTTTGCAGGTGGCTTTCGAAAAAAACCGGGAAAAACTATCATTTACCAACAGAAGCCGAATGGGAATATGCCTGTCGTGCGGGCAGCAGCACCGTATTTAGCTTTGGGGATGATCCAAAAAAGCTTGCGGATTTTGGGTGGTTCGAGGATACCGCGGACAGTGAAACCAATCCGGTGGGTAAGAAAAAACCCAATGCCTGGGGTCTGTATGATATGTCAGGCAATGTTCGGGAGTGGGTTCACGATTTCTACAGTCCCACCGCTTATCAAGAAGCTGCCAAAAAGAGCCCTTCTGTCAATCCTAAGGGCCCTAAGACCGGCGAGTTACATGTAGCTCGTGGGGGAGACTATAGCTGCTCTGCAGAAGAACTGCGTTGTGCGGCCAGAACCTTCGAGCAGGAATGGTGGCGTTCCGGCGACCCACAGATACCCAAGAGCATATGGTGGCTGCCGGAAATGGACTTTATAGGTTTCCGGGTGGCTTGCTCTATAGAAAAGGGCACTAAATAATCGAAGAAATAAGCGTTCTTTCGCACCCGATATCGATCTGGGTCGCAATGATATCTGCATGGTACAAAGACCTGAGGTAACATTCTTCTTGCCACCGGTCTTCACGTCCCATAAATTGCATCCTTTTCTCAGGAGCAGGAAATGTGTATTTCAAAGCTGCATGCGCAATTTTTGCTCCAAATATTACCTCCTGAGTAATTATTTTTAGAAATAATCAAAAAAACAATCAACATTTCAAGCATCAGAACCGCCTTCATTTACGAAAAGGCAGCACAGGCTGGCCTAAAACACTTTGGTTGTTAAGTCACCATTTGTATTAGTCGAAACTTTAGTAAGTGAAGGAGGTAATGATGAACACGAAACATTTCTTAACCGCAATTTTGTTGCCACTAACTATCAGCTGTATTTCTTTTGCAGACAGGCCGCTGGACAGAGGTGAGATTTTGCAAATCCTCGAAAAGCTAACAAGCCAGCCAAGAGATACCTGGATATCTGCAGGTACAATCGAGGCCAAACATGAAGAATACCGGGCACCGAAAACAAGTGGCATAGCTGAGATTAACCTTCAAATCACCGAACAAATTAAAGGTTATCAAAGCAATCCAAACAAACGGGAATTAACCCAGGGATTACAGACAATGATGCTTGATGCCATTCCATTCAATGTCCGTTACAGGCTGTCCAACAAATACACAATGAATTCGAATGTGGAAGTAAGATTTGACGGGGACAGGTTCTACTGGGAAATCAACGTAAGCTCACGAACAGACTCAGTAACGCCTGAGGCATGCTTAGCAGGCAATTTCATGACCGATCAGTTTGATTTAGACTGGAACACCCGACGTATATTTGCATGGAACGGCCAACAATACACAATGTATTGTTTACCCGCCAATCAAGAATTCACTGATACTATGGGTTCAATCAAACATTCCATTCAAGGGCCTTTAACCGCCGGGGTCATTCCCTGGGGACATGGCTATTGCACATACGAGAACCTTTCGGCGGCCGAAACATCGGCAGAAGAGAAAGATATCGATAACCAAACCCAGATACGTATGACAATTAACAATCCGGACGGCTCAGAAATGGTCTTTGTAATGGACCCGGAAAAAGATTATGCAGTTATTTCAGCTTCGATGAACGGCAGTAATACTGTCACTTCCTCACAATACGGCAGCTACCAATTAGTCTCAGGTCAATGGGTTCCAGCTAATATTTCGATAGAGCAATACGATGCCTGGAACAAACAGCTATTGGCTTACGACGTCTGGGTACTTACTACTATTAGTGGTGAAACTCCGGCACCGGGGAGTTTTAACATCGAATACGAGGCCAACGCATTGATAGAGTATCGTTCCTATCTTACCGATAAACCTGCAATGTACAACTACTCACACACTGTCGATACGGACAAGCTCTTGCTTGAAAGATTATCTTTCGCAGCATCCGAAGGCACACAGTTACAAAACTGCGCAACGGCGGCATTAAAATATGCAGTTTCGCGGTCAGGTAAGGATGTTACCGACCAGCAGCTCGCACAATTAGTAAGCGGGCCGGATAAGACCACAAGCCTTGATGCGATGAAGGAATTCGTACAGCGTCTGGGTCTTTATTGCCGAGCTGTTCAGCTCGATATCAAAGCGCTTCAAAAGCTGGACGGCTGTGAGGTAATCCTTCATATTCCGGAGAAGAATCATTTCATCGTACTTGGGGACATTGACGAAAGGTATGTCAGCAGTATAGATTTAACAAACAATAAATTCTTCTATCGTACGGACGTCGCCTTTTTTGATATGGACTGGACTGAGGGGATTGCTCTTTTGGTTTCAGACCAGCCTATCAAAATACAAGACAGCTTTGTTGAAATTGCCGATAACCAGCTTCAAAATATCATCGGCGGCACAGGCTATTCGTGCACAGACCTATTGCAGGAATACGATGTTTCGTTTTGCGACGAATACGGCGGAGTGTGCGGCGGCAGCTACCAGGTATGGTTTGAACGCTGGGGATGCGAATCGGCCCCGAGCGGAAGCTGCAGCACTTCTTCTAAGATCAGAAGCGCAAGTAAACCCTGTTTCAACGACCCTTATGACCCATGGAGCTGCGACACGGGCAGTTGGAGTTACTATTATATGCGGGCATGTGATTAACTGATGTTAAGATTGCAGCAAATCAAGCAGATGGAGTATATCTCCATCTGCTTTTTTATTGTCCATTCATGTTGACTATTCTCAAGAGCTGCCGTATAATGAAAGGTTATGAAACGCGAGGGCTTTACACTTATCGAACTGCTTGTTGTTGTTGCAGTAATTGCCTTGATGATAGCCATATTATTACCTTCGTTACGAATCTCAAGACTGCAAGCTGAAACCCTTCTGTGCAGCTCACAAATTAAACAACTGGTCTTAAGTTTGACTATGTATGAAGACGACAACGGAACTTTCCCACATGCTTTTGATGACACTCCTCAAGAACTACCTCCCGGCGGCGAACCCGGGAATCCCTTGTACGATAGAATTGGATGGTGGTGGTTTAATCATATTTCCGACCATTCCAGAAAAAACAAGGGCAAAAAAGCGCCGCTTTGGTGCCCATCCAGACGGATAAATGATCCTCAAATTGAACATGTCCTTCATAGTAATTACGGCGTGAACCAATCCATATGTAAAAACTCGAACGGCAGAAAAAGCCGTGCGGAATTTGTCGGAACGCCTTTGAGCAAAAGTGATATACAAAGACAAGGAGAAACTCTACTGATAGTTGACAGCGGCTACAGCATAATAAACTGGTGGCATGTTTCGGATGTTCCGCCTATGTCTCTCGTTAGTTCTATCGCAGATGCTGCTTACGTGCCCGGCCTTGAGATTAACAAAGAAAAAACTTTATGGCCCAGCCAGAAATGGGACGCTATAATCGGCCGCCATCCGAATAAAAAAGTCAACGTCGGATTTGTTGATGGACATGTCGAACGCAGACAAGCTGAAGAGTTATTTGTTGAAAAAACCGAAACCGGCTACAATAATCGTTATCCACTCTGGCGGCCAATCCAAAACAACAATGACTAAAATCCTGCTTCTTTAACAGCTTTCTGCATTTGGTTATCATCCAAATATTCAATTACCATTACTGTTTCCAGTAAAAGCTCAGCATCATCGAGTTTTGTATACCACTCGACTTTTTGAGGCAAGCTCGTCTTTGCATCTACAAATACCCGCCATATCTTGAATTCGGCGGAACCGCTAAGTTTTTTTCTCTTAGGCCATGTCAACTCGTATATCTCAATTCCTTCGGCTACTTCCAGGATTTCATCATTTATGGGGTGTAATTTAGAGTCTAGAGGAATTTCGGATATATCATTAAATGGCATGAAACCTAAAGAGCCTTTTATTTCATGTTTGATACCGAGAAGGTCATCTTCAAGCAGTTGGTTTGTTTCCATTACGCCGGTTTCAAATGGCAAAATCTTTTTTTGGGTATTTTTAATATCCCACAAGACTGACACTTTTGCAGATGCAGTTTTGGTCATATAAATATTCAGCGTCTGTGATATCCATTCCTCTTGTGTCGGCTCGCTACCGCCCACTTTAAAACTTGAGATATAGACATTTTTTACGGAGTCAACAGCTTTGTAAATCTGCTCTAAAGTAACTGCTTTGGCGGAGGGCGTATTGAGCAATAGCGCAAAGCCTATTAATATAACCGCCACTGCTACAACGCCGACTTTTAGAAAAGGTTTCAGATTCATTGCTGAGACTTTTTCTCTCAAGGCGGCAGCAAAATTTAAGGTTGGAGCGGGCTGTTCAACATCTACTTTCTGTTTTATTACTTCTACCCTGATTGGAAAACCGGCATAAAGGTCCTCTGATTCGCCGGCCTTGCGGGCTTTTCCGGATTCATCTACGTGATATATTGTAACAATCTCAGAATCCGCCCGTTCGGCCATAGCCGTCACAGATGCAGCTATTTCGGAATACTCCGCGGTGTCCGGGGAATACCCTTTCGCAAAGAACTGGCTTAAGCCGTATAATTGCGTGCTGTTAAGATTCAGCCTTTGGAGCGTCCCTAAATCTTCGGTGCACTTTTGGCAATTGTCCAGATGTGCCGTTATTGGTGTTGGTATTCTAATCTCTATAGCCGGGTCTAACATACCGGGAAGAAACGGCCTGACTGTATCGCAGGTTACATACTTATCAATATATGCGAAGTGAAGCTCCAGCATGGCAGTAACAGCGGAACTGTTTTGTCTCTGCTCTGATTTGATGAAATCTTTTTGCGATAACACAACTTTAAGCCGGTTTATTTGCTTTTGGCAGTGCCGACACCGTTCTATGTGGTTACTGGTAGATTGCGGGATGAGCCCGCAGCTCTCTTCACATAGACAGTCATAATAATACAGCTTAGCCTCTTCACACATAGAACTATGGTTTCGATTGTTCACTATCATAGCCTCACTTAAAAGATTGACGCATTCTTCTGAGCCCTGTGCAGATATACCTGCTGACAGACTTACACTTTACACCCATTTTCTCAGCGACTTCCTCTATAGTATGGTTAGTCCCATACCGTAAAGCGATCGCCTGAGATTGACTGCTCGTTAATCGCCCTTTAATAAGACCGAACATCTTATTCATCTGCTCATCTTTAATTAAGGCGTTTTCCGGCTCGGTTTTGTTGATTGAAAAATTACATCTTTCTTGATATTTATGAATTTGTGCATTATATCTTTCTACCTGACGTTGAGTATCTACAATATCGTTACATATAGCTCTATAGAGATAGCTTTTGATATTTTTGACATTCCGGGGTATTGGTTTAGAAACAAGCGAAAGAAAGAAATTCTGGAATATATCATCTGCATGAGATTTATTCTTAACCTGGGAATAGATCACCATATGAATAAAATCTCTGTATTCGGCAAAAACCTCGGTTGCTGTCCCTACATTTTTTTGGCACATACTTGTTTCTGTTAACACCATCGGGGTTTTGTTCCTTTCAAAAGATATTCAAAACCGCACAAGTGAAATATTACAGTTAAATAAAGAATCGACATTAAACCACTTTATTTCGCTGTGCATAATTATACTAAAAAAGTGCCAATAATTGTAACTTTTCTCACAAAGGTTCAAAAACTGTCTATAAGCAATGTTTGATTTGCCCGCGGTTGAGCTGTGGAGCAGTCCGATATCTGCCACCGAATTGACGTTTGCCAGGGCCAAGGTGCGGGCATAGAAATTTCGTAAAAGCAGTATTTAGAGGTATTTATGTGTGTAAGACGAGGGCGAATCGTCCAACATCTGCCATACTTTTCGCTTGCCGGCCTGAAAAAACCTTAGAACACTCAATTATCTCGTTTTATTGGAAAAATTCTTCCATCAGGCTTACTGAATCATTAATAACGCAACCGACTCCTGGTCCTTGATGAATATTCTGTTACCTGCAATTACCGGGTGTGAATAAATCGGTGTATCAGCCACTTTTATTTTGGCCAGCTCCTCGTATTGATTTTTACTCGGTTTATAAACAATCAGCTCGGAGCTGCTGGGCAGTGCCATAAGACAAGAGCCGGCATCGACAATTGAGGTGAAGCCGCCGCGGTCGTGCTGTGTTCCATCTGTCCAGGCTGTCTTGCCGTTCTCGGCGTTGATACAGAAGAGATTGCCGCCGTCGGACAGACCAAAGAGCAAACCGTCCTTAAGCACGGGTGTATTGTACTGCGTGCCAAGTTCCGGATTGCTCCAAAGCTCTTTGGTAATAAAGGCATCTCCCTGCTTTCCGATTTTTATTGCCTTTGTTCCGCGTCCCTTTGCGGCATAAATCACAGTTTGGCCATCCACTATCGGGGTGGCGGCGTTATAAGCCCTCCCCGGTGGTACGGACGGAATTTGCCATAGGAGTTTGCCATCTGCTACATCAATTCCCACGATGCTTTTTTCGGTCGGTGTGACGATCTGCTTTGTTCCGGCTACTGTCAGTATGACGGGCGAGCCGTAGTCAGGGCCTTCTTCTGACCATCGCCACTTTTCGTTTCCGGTGGCCAGGTCGTATGCAATAATCGCACCGCCGCCCTGAGCGCCAAGCTGAGCTATGGCCATTCCATCAACGACGATGGGAGACATAGACGTGAAGAATCTGGGCACTTTCTTGGGGAAGGGATCTTTACGCCAGAGGACTTTACCACTGGAGGCATCCAGGCAGGACAATACTCCGCCAACGCCTATTGTCAGGACCTTTCCATTTGCCACCGTGGGCGAGCTTCTCGGCCCGGGATGACGGGAAGCTGCTCCGGTTACGGCTTGAGCGGTGTATTTATCAATCCATATTTCATCGCTGCTGTCTGCATTAAGGCATAAAGTAACCTCTTCATCGCCCTGCCGGGTGAATACATAGAGTTTGTTGCCCACCAGGGCAGGGGTCGCATCGCCCAAGCCTACTGTCTTTTTCCACTTCTGCGTCAGCTCGCTCGGCCATTGGCCGGGAGCCTTGAATCCGCCGGCCTTGCCATCCCGGTTGAGCCCGCGCCATTGAGGCCAATCCTGTGCGAACAGGCAGCTTGCGCACATCAGGATTATACAGACCATAACCGCACTCAATTGATTTGTTTTTTTCATAGTGATCTCCTTTCAATTCTTGCTTCGAAACCCGCACCGAGTTGCACTCACGGCAACAGAGTATCGCCGCGGATTCGCTTATTACACTCTAATACACTCCGGTTGTCAATGGCCCGGAAACCATTATCATAAAATCATTATTTTCCAATACAATAGAGGTTTTTACGACCACGAAGAAAGAGCCTGCCTGTTGATACTGCCGGTGAAGCACAGAAGACCTCATCGAGCTTGTTTACAGCGAGGATTTCGAATTCCGGGCCCGGTTTGATGATGTAACACTCACCATCTTCAGTCTGGATATAAATCCTGCCATCTCCCGCAATCGGTGAAGCTGTGATCGTGTTGCGGTCGCCGAGTTTTTGCTTTTCGTACACTTTTTCGCCCGTCAGGGCATCGTAGCAGGTCAAAGAACCCTTATCCAGGGGTATGTAGAGATAGTCTGCGAAAGCAATCGGCGATGTTATGTATGGGCCGCCCGTGGGATGCATCCAAGCGACCCCCTGACTCGAAGATTGCCCTTTATCCGGGGTGATATCGCCCGAGGCATCAGGGCGGACAGCAACGATTGGCTGTTTCCTGAATAAGTTATGTCCGGATGAGATAAACACCAGTCCCCGGGTGGCGACAGGAGATGGAACTGTTATCATCGAGCCACCCTCGCACTCCCACAGGAGCTTTCCCGTGGAGGCATTATAACCCCGCATGCGCCGCATGGCGTTGGTGACAACGATTGTGCGGTTACCGGACTGAAACAAAAAGGGAGTTGACCAGGATGCTTTTTCATTCCGCTCTGTACGCCAGAGAGGTTCACCGGTGGTTTTGTCGAGTGCTGTAATATAGGATTCCTCGTCACTGTCGCAATTGACAATGACAGCATTCTTGAATACGACCGGTGAGGAGCTTGTACCCCAGCCGGCTCGCCTGGGCATAAGCCCGAGGTCTCGTTGCCATATCAGGCTGCCGCCAAAATCCACGCAATACAGTCCCGCCGAACCAAATGAGGCAAAGACGTACTTGCCGTCTGTTACAGGTGTTTCTGAGGCATAGGTGTTCTTCGTATGGCGTGGCGTCCTTGGTCGCTGCTTCGTGACGGCCTTGTCCCACAGGATGTTTCCGTTCTCGGCATCGAGGCAGATTACATTAAATGTATATTCCGAATCGTCGGGTTTTTTGCGGTCGCCTCCGAGATACATGCCGCCTCGAAATGTTTGTACGTTTGGATCATCTGCGACGGCGGTTGTGACAAAGACGCGGTTTTCCCAGATAATTGGTGAAGAGTGGCCGGCGCCGGGTATGGGGGTCTTCCACTTTATGCCCTCATCCTCACTCCATTTCAGGGGCAGGTTCGTCTCAGATGAGATGCCCTGCCCGTCGCCTCTGAAGCCGGGCCAATTGTGCGCTTCAAGATGGTCTGAGTAAATAAAAATTACACAGAGCGCCAGCAAGGTCTTCGACAAATTTAATTTCTTCAAGGTAAACTCCTTTTGTTTTCTGGTGAGAAGCTAACAATAAACCTCACCTCCGGCAATAGAATACCAATGTGAGCTCGTCCTTGTCTGTCTTTTTAATATATACAGACCTTGTCCTTATAAAAAAAGACGATTCAACATCCGAATTTATTGCGATTTTATAAAAATTTCCACTGAAATATTAGCAAAAGCTAATTTATATTCTCTGGCAAGCGTGTAAACCCCGTTTCACTTAAACATTACTCCATGACTGAGGTTGCTCATGGACACAGCGATAAAATAGTGTAGAATAACCAAAGCAGAATTCAGCAATTTCAACAACGAATCAAGGAGCTAAAGCGTGATGGAGCAACAAGCAAAGATTCGACTGGCAATATCGCTTGCAATTGCCTTGAGCATTTGTTTCGGCCCCCAACAAGCCGGGATTTGGGCAGGTGAACCACAGCCAAACTATAATATTCATACCTTTTACTATCCCTGGTACGGAAATCCCCAGACCGACAATTACTACGAGCACTGGAACCATCAGCAATCTGTAAAAAAGGGCGCACCCAAAAACTATCCGGGCGGAGATGACATCGGCGCTGATTTCTATCCGAAACTCGGCTGTTACAGCTCCAACAGTGGTGATGACCTGAATGCTCACATGCAAATGCTTCGCCGGGCGCAGGTGGGTGTAATCATCTCATCCTGGTGGGGCAAAGACTCATATACGGACAAGGCTGTTCCGCGGCTGCTCGATGCTGCCGCGAATCATGATATCAAGGTGTGTTTTCATATCGAGCCATTTCCAGGGCGGAATGCAAAGACTACTCGTGACGCAATTGTCTATATTATCGATAAGTACGGCTCGCACACAGCTTTCTATCGCTATGGAAAAGAAAATCCGCGTCCAATGTTCTATGTTTATGACTCCTATCTCACACCGGCTAAACAGTGGAAGACAATACTTTCACCTGATGGCGGCCAGACTATACGAAACACAAAATACGATTCCGTAGTCATCGGCCTGTGGGTGAAAGAAAACGAACAGGCCTTTATGACCGAAGGAAACTTCGACGGCTATTATACCTATTTCGCAACCGACGGTTTCACTTACGGCTCCACTATCGAAAACTGGCCTGTGCTTGCAGAATGGGCAGGGCAAAACAACAAGCTGTTTATTCCATCTGTCGGGCCGGGATACATTGACCTGCGTATTCGGCCGTGGAACAATGTCAATACCCGGGACCGCCTGAACGGCGCTTATTACGACCGTGAATTTGCCGCCGCCATAGCTGTCCGTCCGCAAGTCGTCAGTATCACCAGTTTTAACGAATGGCATGAGGGTAGCCAGATCGAACCGGCAGTTCCCAAGAAGATTCCGGATTTCAAATATCTCGACTATGAGCCTCATTACCCCGAGTACTATCTGGATCGTACGAGTTACTGGATTAGCCGGTTCGTTAAGTCCTCAACCGGTCAGCCCACGAAATACATGATTATAGTTACCGGCGGGGAGCTGCTGTCGGGCGTCTATCCGGATGGTCATACCTACTTTCTCACACGGACCCTCCGTCCGTTAGGCCTGGAATGTGTCGGCTCGATGAGTGTCGATGACAAACAGGCCGACCTCAAAGAGGCGCTTCGCTATGCAACAGACAAAGCGGCCCTGGTTATTGTTACGGGCGGCCTCGGTCCAACCGAGAATGACATCACCCGTGAGGCGCTCAGTGAATTTACGGCAATCACATTAAAAGAAGACCCGGATGTGCTGCAGAAGATGGCGCAGCGTTTCCGTGTATCACCTTCTCAGCTTCGGGCGAACCTGCGACGGCAAACCCAGGTGCCAACGCAGGGCACATATCTAAAAAATTCCAACGGAACAGCCCTTGGGCTGGTTTTCGAATCAACAAAGTCTGTTATCGCAGCGCTGCCTGGCCCGCCTCGTGAATTGCAGGCCATGGTCAGCGATGAACTTGTGCCGTATCTCAAGCAGCGTTTTGGAACACGACTGCCCGGGAGTTCAATAACACTACGGTTTGTGGGTCTTGGTCAGTCCCAGATCGCCCAGACGTTAAAAGATCATGTACCGCTGGCATCCGACATTATAGTTTCTTCGCAGTTCGAGGGCAGTCGAGTGGACTTTACCTTTTCGCTTGGCAACGATACAGCACAGGATAGAGAACGGCTACAGGAGTCGAAACAGAAGATTCTGGAGCATCTTGGTGATAATGCCTATGCGGACGATGAGACATCGCTGGAGGAGCGTGTGATTCAAATGCTCGAAGCACGCAGCGCTACACTGTCGCTGGCGGAAGTAGGCAGCGGGGGCAGTCTGGCCGCGGCAATGAGCGAGGCAGACGGGGGACACCGGGTTTTAGTTGGGGCGTATATTGCACCGACTATGGAGAAGCTGCGTCGCCTGCTTGGTGTGCAAAGTGATAAGCGGACTGACGGTGCATCCGGCATCCAACAGATTGAGCAACTGGCAAGAGCAACAGCCGATGTGGCCGATAGCCAATTGGCTATTGCAATCGGGGAGGCTTGGCGAGATGAAAATGGTGCGGCCTATGTAGATGTCGCATTCAAATTATCTGATGGCCGTATGGAAAGCCGAAAGGTTCGCCTTAGCGGTTCCGGCGAATTGGCACGTTCCAGGCTGGGCACGCAATTGCTTGACCAATTACGACGATTGCTCAGATAAAGAGTAATTGATTTACATGCGTTTCTGTTAAGATATTGTGTTTTTTATAAAAAGCTGATTTGGAATATTGGAGATATGGTTTTATGGTAAGCAAAAAGCAGAACACAACGCTCCCTTTTTTAAGCAGGCTATTATTCAGTATTTCTATGCTGTTTTTCCTATTAAGCTCGACTACATATGCGGCTCAGCAGGACAGTTGGGGTGCTCCAAAAGTTCAAGTTGTTCAGGAAGAAGAAAAATGGATTATTAAAGGGCTGAAAAACCGAATAGAACTAAATCCCTCTGATTTGCAAATGACAGTTTATGCCGGGAGCCGGAGATGGTCGATGATACCATCATTTTCCGGTGACCTTATCGTCGAGAATTCAGGGGAGCGGTTATCACTTCGCCTTGCTGATGCAGGTAAAAAAGAAATCTTGTCATACCAAACGGGCTTCAAAACCGGAGTCAAAATTGGCTTGGAAGACTTTGCCTCTCAAGATAGAAAGTTAGATGTACAAATCCAGCTTTTTATCTGCCTCGAAGGAGAAGATGAAGAGCTTGTTTGTGAATTAATTGCCGCCGAGAAAAACACAACAGTTCTGGAATGTTTCTGGCCTCAGGCCGTGGCTGACGATTGCTTTGATTTTACAGTGGTTCCCTTTATGCAGGGCATGCTGCTTTCGAAGGATTGGGCTGAGAAGGTCTGGCTGTATGATACTGTCTCTTATGGGCGCGGCTTATACATGCCGTGGTGGGGTCACCAAAAAAGCAAGTCTGCAATGCTTGTTTTGCTTGAAACACCGGAAGACGGCGGCTGTCGTTTCGAACACCCAGCCGGAGGCCCAACCAAAATAGAATTACGATGGATTCACTCTCTGGGGAAACTGGCGTATCCCCGACGTGTCAGACTCTGTTTTTTTGAAAACGCTAACTATGTTGATTTGGCCAAGCGATACCGCCGGCATGTTCGCCGGACAGGTCATTTTATTTCTTTGAAGGAGAAAATCGCCCGAAATCCTCTCGTTGGGAAACTGGTCGGCTCTCCAGTAGTGCACACCAGCATTCTGTATCACATCCAGCCGGAATCCAGCTATTATCATAAAGATGACCCCGCTAAGAACCATCAAGTGGTCAGCTTCGAGGAGCGAGCCAAACAGCTTCGCCAATTATCCGGTAAAGGGATAAAGCAGGCCTATATTCATCTGGATGGATGGGGTTTCCGGGGATATGACAATCTGCATCCTGATATCATTCCTCCCAGTCCCGATGCGGGCGGCTGGGAAGGCATGAAGAATCTTGCCGATACCTGTGAGCAGATAGACTATGTTTTTGCAATCCACGACCAATACAGAGACTATTATCTCGATGCAAAATCTTATGACCAGCGCCATACTATCCTCGATAGAAAAGGAAATCGTCCTCATGGCAGTACCTGGTACGGCGGCAATCAATCTATACTGTGCTCATCGCTGGCGTTGGGGCACGTTAAAAAGAATTACCTGTCCCTTCTCAGTCATGGAGTGAAAGTGCGCGGGGCTTATCTTGATGTTTTTGCCGTTGTGCCTCCTGACGAATGTTACAATCCAGAGCACCCTGTCAGCCGTATTGATTGTCTGAAATATCGCGGTGAATGCCTGAATTTCATCCGAGCGAACGGAGGGGTTGTAAGCTCTGAAGAGCCTGCCGATTGGGCTGTTCCGCATCTTGACCTTGTTCATCACGGCCCTTACGCTTTGGTGCCGAATCCCGGACGCGGCCCGGCGATGGGAATACCCGTGCCGCTTTTCAACCTCGTCTATCATGATGCACTACTTCTGCCCTGGTCGCTGGGAAAAGGCGCATGGGGAATTCCTGAAAATGACCTCGGATATCTACATGGCCTGGCCAATGCGGGGCTTCCTTACCTTTCGCTTAATCCCGGAGAAGAGGAACTGGTCCGCGTGCGTACGATGTCCGCATTGCATGAACGAGCGGGCTTGTCGGAAATGACAAATCATGAGTTTCTGGATGAGTCCTATCGAAAACAGCGGACCACGTTCGCCGATGGAACGAAGGTTACTATTGACCTGGACAGTGCTACTTTTGAAATTACACCGAAATTGTCGATACCGAGTCAATAAACTTCTACGAATTAAAAATCCTCAAGGATTTTAATTTGCTCTCGCTTATTTGTTCTGATCCGTTCTGCGTCCGGCTTTAAGAGCTTCGACTTTCCGGCCAAAATTTTCCGGACTATATTCCCCGAATTTCTTTTGTGCTTTAGCAATCCATTCAATTACTTTCTGATTATATTCAACAGCTTCTTCCGGCATCTTTGCTAACGTGACTTGTAGAATTCTCATTGCTTTATCATATTCAGGCCTCTTAAGCACAAATTTCATAGCGTATTCTGTTGAAGCTGCTCTGATATCATCTTCTAAAGCGTTCAGAGCTTCGGTTTTTCTTATTTGCTTAATCTCAGCTAATGTTGCTTTGATCTGCTGCGATAAGATAGATATTTGTTCTTTAATTTCTTCTATTTCTTCTTTACTTAATTCTTCGGCAGAAGATTCAGCAACTGACACCAATTCCTTGCCACCTGTCCCTTTACCTTTATTCATTTTATAAATATCTATTATCCATTTAATATTGTCACAGCATTGTTTGCCACATTTCACAATAAAGAGAATACAACCAAATATAAGCGCTACGATAATTCCTAAAGCCAACTCAGATATTCCCAAAGGTATAGCTGTCGCTGATATAATCCCTGCTTCCTGGAAAGGCATTGATATGACTACCATTTAATCCCCTTCATTGTCTGTATTCCGTTTGTTAGGACCTTTTTTCATAAGCACTCTTTCGCCTGAACACGTTGGCAACAGTCACCGGCATTTTCTTAATATCGGTCAAAAGGGCCGGCGTTTTTACATATTTAACACAAGTCCAGGTTTTTTTCACGTTTCAATCCTGCTCTGAAAACCCACAAATCTTTGGATTGACCTTAAGAGAACATCTATACCAATGCGAGTAAGAGAGTTTATGCTTCTCATAAATTGTAAAATATCAAGTAAAAATCGGATTAAATAAATTGCTGCGGTTTACTTTTTATAGCCGGAGGAGTAAGACAGTGGTATAATGTGTCGAAAGTTTTGCCGGGAAATCAAAGAACAATCTCATCAAATACTGTATATCTGATTCAAATTTGGTAAGGGCATTTAATAAGGGAAAGGGTACTCAAATGAAGATAAAATATTATGGTTTGATGGCGGTTTTGTTGTTAACAGCGGCAACAGGTTACGGCGGTGAAAAGCAAAGTGTTGTGGCACCCGGGACACAGGTAATAAAACTTGCAGGTGGCTTTAGTTTTACCGAAGGGCCGGCATCGGACGCTGCGGGGAATATCTTCTTCACGGATATCCCAAATAATCGAATTCACAAGTGGTCGCTGGACGGCAAGCTGTCGGTTTTTCGCGAAAACTCAGGCGGAGCCAACGGCCTGTTTTTTGATAAGAGCGGTAATTTGCTGGCATGTGAAGGAGGCGGGCGGAGATTAGTGTCCATTAATCCGCAAGGTAAGGTTGAAGCTCTGGCCGAGGAGTATCTGGGTAAACAGTTCAACAGTCTCAATGACCTGTGGATTGACCCGAAAGGCGGGATTTATTTCACCGACCCGCGCTATGGGCCCAGAGATAATATGGAACAGGATGGCGAACATGTCTATTATTTGACGCCCGAGAGTAAAGAAGTCAAGAGGGTTATTGACGATATGGTCAGGCCGAATGGAGTGATAGGCACTCCTGACGGCAAGATTCTCTACGTTACGGACCACGGCGGGGGCAAGACCTTTAGATATACTATCAATCAGGATGGAACATTGTCGAATAAGAAGCTTTTTGCACCGGAAGGCTCCGATGGCATGACCATAGATAATCAGGGAAATGTTTACCTGACCAGGGGGGCAGTGTCTGTTTATAATAAAAACGGCGAGAAGATTGAGGTGATTAAGGTCCCTGAGGGGCCGGCCAATGTCTGTTTCGGCGGAAAGGACAAAAGCACACTCTTTATCACAGCTCGGACATCTCTCTATTCGGTTCGTACATGCGTCTCGGGCGCGGAGCAGGAACAAGCAGTGACAGAGCTGGGATTCGAACAGGATATTTTCCATACAGATGCAGGTGATTTGAAGATTATTTTCATCGGGCACGGAACATTGATATTTAGTTATAATGGTAAGTTCATTCATGTGGACCCTGTTAGCAGAGAGGCTGACTATACCAGGTTTGCCAAGGCTGATTTTATTTTAATAACCCACGAACATGGCGACCATCTTGATCCCAAGGCCATTAATATTATCCGAAAAGAAGAGACGAAAATCGTATTGACTAAAGCCTGTGCAGAAAGAGTGACCGGTGGTATTGTCATGCAGAACGGTGATGAGCGGGATATTCAGGGACTGAAAATCGAGGCCGTACCAGCGTACAATATTGTTCATAAGCGTTCCAACGGGATGCCTTTTCATCCTAAGGGTGAGGGCAACGGCTATGTGATTACTCTGGGTGATAAGAGGGTGTATGTTGCGGGCGATACAGAGAATGTACCGGAGATGAAAAGACTAAAGGAAATCGATATTGCGTTTTTGCCGATGAACCTGCCTTACACTATGACTCCGGAGATGGCGGCCAATGCGGCAAAGGCCTTTAAGCCCAAAATCCTGTACCCATATCACTTCGGACAAACTGACACAAGTAAGCTTGTTAATTTGCTGAAAGACTCAAAAGCTATCGAGGTTCGTATTCGAAAAATGAGATAATGAGGAGAAAATATCATGAAAATGCGTTTATTTATGGGATTAGTATTAATCGAGACGATTGGTTTTGGTTCTTTGGTATTTGCCGGGCAGTCCGGTGATATTCGTGAACTCAAGCTTGGTGACTGGCAGCCCCGGTCGATGCTCAAGACAAAAGAGAGTGTGGTCAACAAGCCCGCGTACCCGGTAATCGACGTTCACAATCATTTGGGCGGGGGCAAAGACCGCCTCACGTCTGAACAGGTGAAGCAGTATCTTGGGGAGATGGATGCCGCCGGTGTCCGTACGGTCGTCAACCTCGACGGCGGGTGGGGCGAACAGTTGAAGGAGACTCTATCGGCACTGGATGAGGCATATCCCGAACGATTCCTGACGTTTGCGCTGCTGAATTTCGATGGAATTGACAACGAGAACTGGGGTCGTCGCGAGGCAAGGCGGCTCGAAGAGAGTTTTAAGGCCGGTGCGAAGGGGCTGAAATTCCACAAGTCACTCGGACTGTCCTACCGTTATAAAAACGGCAAGCTCATGCCGGTTGATGATCCCAAGCTGGACCCTGTCTGGCAAATGTGCGCCAAGCATAAACGGCCCGTGGTGATTCACGTTGCCGACCCGGCAGCTTTTTTTACTCCGCTGGATCGATTCAATGAACGCTGGCACGAGCTGAATGAACATCCGAACTGGCTGTTCCACGGTGAGCGGTTCCCCTCACGCGATGAAATCCTGATGCAACGAAATCGCGCTATCGCCAAACACCCAAAAACCACTTTCATTTGCGCCCACTTCGGCAACAATCCCGAAGACCTTGATACAGTCGGGAAGTGGCTGGAAAGGTACCCCAATATGTACATCGACGTTGACGCGCGGATTTCAGAATTGGGCAGGCAGCCATATACAGCACGGAAGTTTTTCCTGAAGTATCAGGACCGCATCATGTTCGGTACTGATACTACGCCCCGCCGCGACGCATACCGGATATATTACCGCTTTCTGGAAACCGACGATGAATATTTTGACTGCGCGGGAGGGCACCAGAGGCAGGGATTCTGGATGATTTACGGGTTGTTCTTACCGGAAGACGTGCTGGAAAAAATCTATAATAAGAACGCTGAGCGAATATTCTTCGGACGGCCTTCTGCAAAAACACTTCGGATCCGGCGGACGGAAGATTTTGTCGTAAACGGCCGGGGCGATGCGTCCGCCTGGAAGAAAGCCGACTGGGAACCGCTTAACCTGCGTACCGTCGATGGTCATAAGTATAAGACCCATGTAAAGATGCTATACTCCGAGACGGGACTGTACGTGTTAATGGAGGCCGAGGACCGTACTATTACTGCCACTATGAAGGCGGACTTTCTCGATTTGTGGAATGAAGATGTGTTTGAGTTCTTCTTGTGGCCGGACGAGCGGTACCCGGTTTACTTCGAATACGAAATTTCACCGCTTGGTTTTGAGCTGCCGATTCTCATCCCAAATTTCGGCGGCGAGTTCCTCGGCTGGCGGCCATGGCATTACGATGGTAAACGAAAAACGCAAACGGCCACGACGACTATCGGCGGCCCGAAGCAATCTGGCGCTAGTGTAGCGGGCTGGAAGGCCGAGGTTTTTGTGCCGTACGATTTACTCAAACCTCTGCAAAACGTTCCCCCGCAGCCCGGAACGCGATGGCGAGCCAATTTCTATCGCGTTGATTACGATGACGAAAAGAGCACAAGCTGGGACTGGGCCCGGGTAGGGGGCAGTTTTCACGAGTTCGAAAAGTTCGGCACGCTCATTTTCGAGTAGAGCCATAACCACAATGCCCTCTGCCATCTCTGGGGTATAAAACAACCCTTGGTAAGTCAGGGGGGATATTTTAAATATATTTTCTGAGACAAATTGGTGTGAACTCCTCTGCCGGCAATGTCGTATTAGCTTTTGACTTAGAAATTATTAGTAAGGAGACATTCATCATGCTTCAGGAAACATTAAAAAGTAATTCGATATGTAACTCGGAACTGCATAATGAGCACCTTTGCTATATTAAATCTCAAGGCTTTCATCTGACTAACGAGCAGGAATACAATACTTTAGTAGAAGATGTGAGGTATATGTGCAACCACTGCTCTCGTACAGCAAGAAGTGCTGATAATCTGTGCGTTCCGGTTCTTCTGTGAAAAAGACAGGCTGTTTGTTTTCCATTCGCCTGAGTACCACATTTCGAACAATGACCGGCTTGTTCCTGCGTAGCTTCGCAGAGCCGACTTGGCAGGTAACGGGCGATTGTTTGATATTTTCCGGGCAAGTCTGGCGTTTGCTTATTGACAAATCATTATCTATAGCGTCTAAATGACTAACTCAGAGACAAATATCAGACTAATCGGAACTTGAAGAAATGCCCAAAACGCAAATAATCGCCACTTTAGGCCCAGCCAGCAGAAACTACACAGTCCTGCGGAAAATGTTTACCGCCGGTCTGGATGTAGTCAGGCTGAATTTTTCCCACGGCAGCCATGAGAAACATCTCGATGCAATAAAGCTTGTTCGAAAGTTAAACAGTAAGTATAGACGGCACATTCGAATAATGCAGGACCTTGAGGGTTTTAGAATAAGAATCGGGCGTTTCAAAGGCTCCAAAACCAGATTATTAAAGAACCGCACGGTAGTCTGGCTGACAAATGACATCGAAGCATCCGGGCAGCGAATGATACCATTCGACTATGAAGGTGATTTGAACAGGATCCAACCGGGGCAGCTTATATATATTGACGATGGTAATCTGGTCCTCCGCGTCCAGAGCAGCTCTGTAAACAGTATAAAAGCGGTGGTTGTCGAAGGCGGCATACTCAAGGAAAGAAAAGGTATAAATATTCCCGGGGTGGACCTCGAATTCGAAGGGATAACCGCAAAAGACAAAAAGGACATTGAATTCGGTATAGAGCACGGTGTTGACTATATCGCCTTGTCGTTTGTGCGGGATGAAAATGATGTTCGGCAGGCCGCTTCACTGATAAAGCCGGGATTGCCCGAATGTCGGATAGTGGCAAAAATTGAAAGCAGGCAGGCGATAGATAATATTGACGGGATAATTGATGCCGCGGATGGAATAATGATAGCTCGCGGCGATATGGGCGTTGCTGTCCCGATTCATGAAGTCCCCATAATCCAAAAGCGCATAATAAAAAAATCCAATGCGGCGGGAAAGTTCGTAATTACAGCCACTCAGATGCTGGAACACATGACCGAACACATCAAGCCGACACGTGCCGAGGTTACAGACGTCGCAAACGCAATTATCGATGGTACCGACTTCGTTATGCTTTCGGGAGAAACCGCCGTTGGCCGTTTTCCATACGAGTCGGTCCTGATGATGAATGAAATCATCAAGTTTACTGAAAAATCCATGCCGGAATTATAATAATCCCGGTATTGGCTGGTATGAAAATTTTATTTCTTCGGAATCGGCTCCAGATAGATATTGCGAAATTCGATAGGGCTGCCTTCGCTTTGCAGACAAATCGGGCCGCATGAAGGATTGCTATCGACACCTTTGTTCTGAAGCAGGCCATTGACGTATAGCGTAACTGTTTTGCCGTCACAGACAATATCATAAGAGTTCCACTGGCCGAGTGGTTTCTCGTTCGAGGGATGCTTCTGTTTAGCATTGGCGAAGTCCTTTGGCCCGATTTGCTCACCATCGACTTTAATCGTTGAATGGTTAAGCAGCCAGAAATCTCCGGCGTTTTCATGCTGCAGTTGCGCCTCCACACATAAGGGCCAGACACGGTCGATACCTTCGCGGTGCAGCAGCACGCCGCTGTTTGTCGGTTCCTTCGGCCAGCGCCATTCAAGGTGCAGCTTGTAGTCGGCGTAACTTTCAACCGTGCGAATATAACCACTGGGTATTCCCTCGCATCGAATAACACCATTACGAACCGACCAGACCTTATCGACAATCCACTTCCTCTCGGCGTCGGCTTTGTCGTCCGGAATGAAGCGAACCCAACCGTCGAGGTCTTTACCATTGAACAGGACGGTTTTTTCGGCAGGCTTAACCGGCCAGGGCAAATCTTTCGCAGGCTCGATGTAGATATTTCTATATTCGATTGAGGCGCCCTCGCTCTGGAGACATATCTTTCCGCTCGTTACAGAACAATCCGTGGCCTCGTTCATGAGCTTGCCGTTAACGTATGGTCGGACCTTTCCGCCGACACACCATATCTCGTAAACGTTCCACTGGCCCGGTTCTCTTTCGTTATGCTCACCGTATTTGAGAACCCGCCTTCCCCGAACGCGATGTCCGCCGATTTTATGCTCGTTGAATTCCAAGCCGCCAATCTCCCAGAAATCGCCCTGATTGTGAAAGCCGCCCTGGCACTCAAGGCTTTTTGGCCACACCTTGTCTTCGCCGACCATATGGACAAGGGCCCCGTTGTTCCCCGGCTTGCCCGGCCAGCGATACTCGAAGTGAAGCTTGTAGTTTTTATATGCGTTGACTGTTCGGATATAACCGGCCGGTTTACCCACACAGGCGAGAATGCCATCTGGTTGTATTGTCCATGTCTCATCTATGTTGCCTTGATTATTTCTCAAATATCGATACAACCCGTCAAAGCTATTGCCGTCGAAAAGCATAATCTTTTGCTCCGGCTCAATGGCCTCATCTGCGTTACATATCGTCAAAGATGAAGATACAACAGCCAACGTGACAACGAGCAGTAATAAAATGCGGTTCATTTTTTCCTCCCTTCGGAATACTTTTTTGTTAATATCGACAGGGATTTTCGATTTACTAACCGTCCTGTCCGGTTACAGTTTTTCGATGTGATATCATACTTTATTTGCTTGTACACAACAACTATATTGCACAATACTAAACAATCTTCTTACGAAGCATTTCTCCTAAGCTCGTGCGTATATTTATCCACGAGATGATGCCAACCTCGATGTGAGATGT
>JACKQG010001147.1_pt1 | contig 37167 bp, 33 predicted proteins | sample 8237621 | NCBI WGS metagenome assembly JACKQG01 (sample SAMN15677084, study PRJNA649215) | marine metagenome | biome: marine; feature: Black Sea; material: saline water; isolation source: suspended particulate matter (SPM) from the Black Sea western gyre | collected 2013-06-09/2013-06-10 | depth... | reverse complement strand
ATTACAGATGGGCTGTATGACTTCTTTAGGTGTCCGTTTTTTTGTAGGAAGATCAGGTCACCCTATTTCATCCAAAAAGAATGAATGGTTAAACAATGAAAATATTATCATTAAAATATATATTTATTATTAGCTTTGGGTTTGCTCAAACATGGAATGTGAACCCTGCAGAGTTTGAGCTATCAATGACTTTTACAGGTATTCTAAATATTAATAATGAATCAGTAAATCATGGTGATTTTATCGTTGGTGCATTTGTCGAAGGTGAGTGTAGAGGTTATGCTTCCCCAATTTATGCAATAAATAATTATGTATATTTCCTTACGGTTTACGCTAATGGATCAGGTGAGGAATTAGAATTTAAAGTATTTACAGATGGTGAAAATAGCCTTACTAATACTGAAGAATTTATACCCAATGGTAGCGTTGGACAACCAGATGATCCCTATAGTTTTAATGGATATATTGGATATGATTTTCCTCCTACTATTTATTCTATATATTCACAGGATATTGAAATTGGTGCAAGTTTTACCAATTTCAATTTAGATGATTTTATTTTTTTACAGGACGAAAATGAATTTACTATTTCAGTAAGTGGAAATGAGAATCTTTCTGTAATAATAACAGAGGATAATATTGTGAGTATTAACCCAATTAATTCTGATTGGATTGGAACTGAAAATATTACTTTTACTATTACCGATAATACAGATTTAGCATTATCAAATTCAACAACGGCAACCTTTACAATTTGGGGAATAAATAATGAGCCATTATTGACTGATATTCCTGACCAAACTATTGGTGCTGGGGGTACATTTTCAAATATTAATTTAAATGATTTTTTAGTTGAAGAAGATGGTGATGTCATCAATTGGCAATATACGATATTACCTCAAATAGAAAATGAAGCATATCCGTTATGGGAAGTAAATGCATCTGATTATGAATTTTCAATGACTTTTACAGCCATTGTAAATAGTAATGGTGTGGAAGCAACAGGAGACAATCATTTGCTAAGTGCATTTTCAAATGGAGAGTGTAGAGGAGTAGCGTCACCGCTATATGTTTTAGGCCATGATGTTTATTTTTTAACGGTATATGCTAATTCAAATAATGATGAGATAAATTTTAAGTTTTATAACGGAGATGATCAATTTACACATCCAAGTGTAGAGACAGTTTCATTTGAAGCAAATTCTACTTTTGGTGACCCTGAAAATCCGTTTGAATTAAATGCAGCACGACTTTTGATTAATATTGAAAATGATATTGCATCTATTAGTATAGTTGATAAGGATTGGACAGGTAGTGAAACGGTATTTTTTAGAGCTGTTGAACCATATACAATTAATAATTATGAAGTATCAGACCCTGTTATTTTTACAGTTCTTCCGGACCATAATCCGGTCGTAAGTGATATACCAAACCAAACAATTGAAGGTGATGATAGTTTTACAAGTATTCAATTGAATAATTACTTAACTGAATTAGATGGGGATGATATTCAATGGACCGTTTCTGGAAATACAGATTTAGATATTACCATTACAAATGGATTAGCTACAATCAGCTTTAATAATTTTATTGGTTCTGAAACTGTAACCTTTAACGCTACTGATCAAACGGAAAATCAATTTTCCAGCTCAAATGATGTTACATTTACAGTACTTATTCTAGATAATCCTCCAGAAGTAACTACAATGAATAATCAATTGATAGGATTTTTTGGTGCGTTTGATGATATAGATTTAAATTCTCATTTAACTGAAGTTGATGGACATGAGGTTGAATGGAGCTATGCGTTTGAATCTCAAGAGAATACTGAAGGTATTCCAAATTGGAATATAAATGCATCTGCATTTGAATTATCAATGACGATTACTGCTACGGTAGAATCATTAGGGAAGATTAAGGAAGGATATAATCATTCTTTAGCAGCGTTTTCTAATGGTGAGCTTCGAGGAGTTACAACAGCTATTCCAGTACTAGGACAATGGATGTATTTTTTAACTATATATTCCAATAGTAATAATGATGAAATAAATTTGCAATTTTATGATAGTGAAGCGATTAGAGAATTACCGGTTAATTATGAATTTACATTTGTAGCCAATACTGCACAGGGGGAGCCCGAAAACCCTATTGATTTAAGAGCGGGTGCAATTTTAGTAGATATCAATGAAAATGACGTGGCAGGCTTTACAATTGTAAATCCAGCGTGGCATGGTCAGGAGAGTATAACTTTTACAGCAACAGATGTAGGAACACTTAATAATTATTCAACAAGTAATAATGTTACACTTATGATTTTACCAGACCACATGCCAGTTGTTGAAGGCATTGAAAATCAAATTACCGAGCAAGGGGTCGGATTTACACCTATAAACTTAAATGATTTTTTACTTGAAGTGGATGGCGACCCTATTAATTGGTCATATAGTGGAAACACAAATCTTGATATTAATTTAACAGGTGGTGTTGTAACCATTACACCATTAAATAATGAATGGATGGGAGATGAAATAATTTTCTTTACCGCAACAGATCAATCTGAATTATCATTTTCAGGATCTCAAGAAGTTTTATTTACTATTTTACCTTTAGATAATGCGCCTTCTATAGAAAATTTCCCCGATCAAGAGATTGAATTAGGTCAAAGCTTTGAGCAAATTTATTTAAATGATAATATTATTGAATTAGATGGTGACCAAATTAATTGGGAATATGAATTCCCTGCTCTTGAATCACCATTATCTGCTCCAACATGGAATATTAATCCAGCAGATTTTGAATTTTCAATGACGATAACCGCATCGGTAAAATCTGGTGGTGATCTTACCTTAGGAAACAGTCATATTTTAGGTGCATTTAGTGATGGTGAACTTAGAGGAATTGCTACTGCAATTGACTTTGCAGGTAATTAGATATATTTTATGACAATTTACTCTAATACAAATGGACAAGAAATTAAATTTAAATTCTTTGATAATTTAAAGGGAAATATATATCCAACCAGTATGAATTTAACTTTTTCTTCCAACACAAGTATTGGAGTACTAGATAATCCCCTTTTAATTTATGCTGGATTTTTCCTTGTTGATTTTTCTGATCAAGTCAATGGATTTATTACTGTTGTAGATCCAACATGGACAGGTAGTTCAGTCTTGAAAATCATTGCAACCGATGTGGGTTCCTTGCATGAATATTCTGCAACTACTGAAATTATTCTTTCGGTAAATAATGATACTCCTATTATAACTGCAATACCAAGTATAATTATCGAAGAAGACAGTGATGTATTTTCATTTGATCTAGGAGATTATATATCTGACTTTGGTACTGAAATTACAAATATGGAATTTACTGTTTCTGGAAATAGTGGATCGGTTATTTCGTTTTTAAATGGAATGATGAATTTTAACTTAAATCAGGACTATTTTGGTACAGAAACAATATCATTAACTGCAATAGATGACGATGTGAATAATCAAAAAAACAGTACAACCGAATTTACACTAATTGTAACTCCTATAAATGATGAACCTCAATTTATTTTAAGTGCAACAAGCATTGAACAATCTGAAGATTTTACTGAAACGATTAATATAAGTACTCAATTAAATCATCCTGTAAATGAGTCTGATCAATACATTTATTTTTCAACATCTGAATCATATTTAGTAGATATTACATTTGACGACAATGGTAATATTATAATTACTTCTTTAGAAAATGCAAATGGTGAGGATATTATTACAATCACGGCAAATGATGGACAGGAAGATAATAATTTATATTCCATGGTGTTATCTGTATCCATTTCTGCTATAAATGATGCCCCCGTATTATTATCAACACCTGAATTAGAAGCAAATTTAAATGAAAATTATAGTTATGGAATTTATGCTACTGATGTCGATGGTGATGATATTATTTACTCAATTTTATATGGTCCTGAAGGTATGGTGATTATAGGAGATACAATATTTTGGACACCTGCATTTGAAAATTTAGATTCTACATTTACGGTATCTTATTCAATAAGTGATAGTCAAATAGAAATTATTAATGAATATGAATTGACGGTTATACTTGAGGTGTCTGGCGGTGTGGAAACAGTCATTTTTCAGAACGGAAATAATTTAGTGAGTTTCCCTGGTGAATTAGAAGAAAATGGTAGTATTAATTTTATTGAAAATGTATTACTTGAAGACGCTGAAGTTAATTTTATTATAGGTCAAGGAATAGGTTTATTTAATACTATTGATGGGTGGAGTGGTAATTTAACAGAGATTAATCCATATTCAGGATATTGGGTAAATTATGAAACGGATGGTTTCCATATAAGAGAAATTTCATTTACTCAGTTAATAAGTAATTGTGAAGAATATAATTTATCTGATGGTAATAATTTGGTATCCTTTAAATGGGGTGATGGTAATATTTCTACATTAGATGCACTTGGTGGAGAAGTATATGCTACAGAAAATTTTAACTTCATTTTAGGTCAAGGGCTTGGTTTATTTAACACTATAGATGGATGGGCAGGTAATTTAACCACATTACAAAATAGCAAAGGTTATTGGATTAGTGGGATTGGAGAGCATCCACAGTTTGCATGGGGAAATGATGAATGTGAAAGTCCCCAAAGTGGTGGTCTTGGAATGGATATAGATAGTCAACTACCAGTAGAATATCAATTTGTACAATCAACAGAGCAAGCATTTTATTTAATTGAAGAAATAGATGATGCTCAAAATAATGATATAATCCTAGCCTATTGTAATGATGTGCATGTGGGATCGGGTATATGGAACGGTAAACATTCAGTTGTCCCGGTAATGGGGAAAGATGTAACTGAAGATACAAATGGATTCTGTGAAATAGGAGATATTCCTGAATTTACTTTAATTAAAAATAATGGTAATGAAATAAAATTATCAGAAGATAGATTTTCAAATTTAATAAAACCATGGACAACATTGGGAGTAACATCTGTTGAAAATTTAATAGATATTCAAGATGTTATCCCAGAAGAATGGGAGTTATCAAATGCATACCCTAATCCCTTTAATCCAGTAACGACGATTCGATTTAGTGTACCTGAAATAGTAGAGACATTACCTGTTATGACTCTACAGATATTCGACCTCAATGGTCGATTAATTGAAACACTTATTGATGGACATTTTGAATCTGGTTTTCATTCGGTTAAATGGAATGCTATTAATCAACCAAGTGGAGTATATATCATTAATTTTAATAATAAATTATTTCAATCTTCACAGAAAATAGTATTAATGAAATAAGAAATTACTTTTTAATTAAATATGGTTCATGACTATATAGAGCATGACTAGTTGAGCTGAATTTTGTTTAAATTTAACATGAATTAATAAATAATTTCATTTCAATATTTGAATTTTAATTCATATTAAATTAATTGTAAATAAAGGGATTATTTACTCATATCTCCAAACTTAGAAACCCGTGTTTTTGAATATCCCTTTAAACATTCAATTTCAGAAATAACTTTCATTTAGAAAATTTTCTTTACATGGTACACTCTAAAGTGTTTTTTTATAAAATATATCCTCTAATACTTTACACCATCTCCATCCATCTGAATTGATAATTTAATTATTTATACTTTTAGATTTAATAATGAAAAACCCCCTTTTATCATTTTCTACCAAAAATAAAGTAAAATCCTCCACCTTGTTTTATAAGAAACCAGCAAGTAATTAACCCAATAGAGAAAAAATATTTTAATCCACATTTTTTAATGGGATATACCCTAAAAAAATAATTGTGTTTTGTAAATTTTAGATAGGGTATTTGTAGCCATAAATATTTTTTTTCATACTTAATTTTAATTTACTGTTACACATATCACTATATTAATATATCAAAAAATAGTTAAATTATTATAGGATAAAAAGATAGGTATATCAGTATTATGGCTAAGTTAAAAGGACATGTATTATTCAATATTGAAAACTGTAAGGGATGTGAATTGTGTATTAAAGAATGCCCTCAAAATTCATTAGAAATGTCATCTAATATTAATAATAATGGTTACCATTATGCTTTTTTAAAAGAAGATTCATGTACCGGTTGTACAAATTGTGCTTTAATTTGCCCCGAAGCAATTATAACTGTATTTAGAGAATCAAAAAAGAAAAAAATTGCTGTACCGTCATTAAATAATACTGATAATTTTTTATTTGAGGTAAGTTAAATTATGTCTAAAAAATTATTAATGAAAGGAAATGAGGCATTAGCAGAAGCCTCAATTCGTGCCGGTTTAAAAGGTTATTATGGTTACCCAATCACTCCGCAATCTGAGTTACTTGAATATTTAGGTCAACATCTACCAAGTAGAGGTGGTGCATTTGTTCAAGCAGAAAGTGAGGTTGCTGCTATTAATATGGTATATGGTGCTTCTGGAGCTGGAGTTAGAACGATGACGAGTACAAGTGGTCCAGGGTATAGTTTAATGCAGGAAGGTATATCCTATATTGCCTGTGCTGAATTGCCATGTTTGTTAGTGAATGTAATGCGTGGTGGACCTGGTTTAGGTACAATACAACCATCTCAAGGTGATTATTTTCAAGCTGTTAAAGGAGGCGGACATGGTGATTATAAATGCATTGTATTAGCGCCTAATTCTGTTCAAGAGATGGCAGATTTTACATATTTAGGTTTTGATTTAGCTGATACATATAGAATACCTGTCGTTATTTTGACTGATGGTGCTTTAGGACAAATGATGGAAACAGTTGTATTTCCTGATTATGATATTGAAGCAAACAAGACAGATCATTCAAGTTGGGCGACTACTGGCCGGAAAAATATGCGAAAAAAACATGTAGTTACTTCTTTATACTTAAAAGCAGAAGAAATGGAAAATATGAATTTAATTCTTCAAAAAAAATATAGAGAAATAGAAAAAAATGAAGTAAGATTTGAATCAATATTTACTGAAGATGCAGACATAATTATAGTTGCTTTTGGAATGTCTGCTAGAGTTTCGTTTAAAGCAGTTGAACTCGCTAGAAAAAAAGGAATTAAAGCAGGTTTATTTAGACCAAAAACATTATTTCCATTTCCAATTAATGAATTACAACATCTTTCTAACCAAGCAGATAAAATGTTAGTTGTAGAAATGAACGCTGGTCAGATGGTTGAAGATGTTAGACTGGCAGTGAATGGAAATATCTCCGTTGAGTTTTATGGTAGAATGGGCGGAGTAATTCCATCACCTAATGAAATATTAAATAATATAATAAATTTATCTGAATTAAAGGAATAATTATGTCTGAGTTAATATCTGAAGGGGTTCAATGTAAATTATTAAATTCTATGGATAAGGTATGGGATAGACCTGATTCTTTAATTGATGTTCCATTACATTATTGTCCTGGATGTGGTCATTCTGTTGTGCATAGAGTGTTAATGGAAGTACTTGAAGAACTTGAATTAATTGAAAATACAATTGGTATAGCACCCGTTGGTTGTTCAGTATTAGCTTATTTTTATTTAGATATTGATATGCAGGAAGCTGCCCACGGTAGAGCAACAGCGGTTGCAACTGGAATTAAACGCGTAATGCCTAATAAGACAATTTTTACATATCAAGGTGATGGTGATTTGGCAGCAATAGGAACTGCTGAAACCATTCATACTATAAATAGAGGTGAAAATATTGTAATGATTTTTATTAATAATGGAATTTACGGAATGACTGGTGGTCAAATGGCTCCAACAACTTTACCCGGAGTTAGGACTTCAACATCTGTAGATGGTCGTGATGTGGAATCGCAAGGACATCCATTAAAAATTGCAGACATGATTTCTATTTTACCTGGAGCATATTATGTGACACGACAAGCAGTAACTACAGCTAAAGCGGTAAGAAAATTAAAAAAAGCACTAAAAAAAGCATTTATTTATCAAATGAATGGTGAAGGAGGGACGAGTTTTATTGAAGTCGTTTCAAATTGTCCATCAGGTTGGAAAATGACTCCATTAGAATCTAATGAATGGCTTGAAAATGATATTTTTGATTTTTATGAATTAGGAGATATAAAAGTACCAAAGAAAGGAATAAAGTGACAGAAGAAATTTTAATTGCTGGTTTTGGAGGTCAAGGTGTTTTATCTATGGGAATGACACTTGCATACGCAGGAATGATTGAAAATAAACATGTTGTTTGGATGCCAAGTTATGGCCCTGAAATGCGAGGGGGGACAGCCAATTGTACCGTTGTAATATCTGATAAAAAGGTAAGCTCTCCGATTATCAGTAATTTTGATTCACTAATAATCTTAAATCAACCTTCTATGGAGAAATTTGAATCTTATGCCAAGCCGGAAGGGAAAATAATATATGAATCAAATAATATTATCCACCCACCAACTCGAAAAGATGTAGATGTTTATAATATCCCAGCACTTTCAGAATCAGTAAAATTAAAAAATAAAAAAATTATGAATATGATTATTTTAGGATCATACTTAGCTACAAATTCAATTATAAAAATTAAATCGATTCTAGAAGCATTAAAAAAAGTTTTACCAGAAAGGCATCACCACATGATACCTTTGAATAAATTAGCTTTAATTCATGGTGGTGAATTAATATTATAAATTATTTATTAATTAAGGAGAATACGATGACACATACACATATACCCGAATTTAGTTCAATAGAAGAAATACTTCAATTTGCAATAAATGAAGAAAATGACGCTTATAATTATTATTTGGAAGCATCTGAAAGGATTACAGATCCTAAATTAAAACAATTTTTAATAGATTTAGCTGCAATGGAAATTGAACATTCCAATATGTTAAAAGAAAAATTAAAAGAATATAAAGCAAATATATTCTGTACAGACGCAATTATTTCTTCATTTACGGAAGAAATACAGAGTTAGTTTTCTTTATACTATCAATAAATCCAGGATCGACGACGACTGAATTTGGGTATTATATAAATAATAATCAGATTTGGAAAGAAGAGATTGAGCATTATAACAACAATTTGCATAAAATAGTAAGTGAGCAGGTAGATTGTAGGTATTCTTTAATTACTCCATTTTTATCAAAAATACCGCAATTAGATGCTGTTGTTGGTAGAGGAGGCCCCTTAAAACCTCTAAAATCTGGAATTTATAAAATTAATGATGAAATGCTATCTGATTACATTAATCAAACTTATTCAAATCATGCTTCAAATTTAGGTGCAATTTTAGCCTATAAAATTTCAAAATTATATTCATGTCCTTCTTATATTATTGACCCCGTAACCAGTGATGATTTTATTCCAGAAGCAAGAATTTCTGGAATACCTGGTATTGAAAGAAAAAGTCGTAGTCATACTTTAAATATTAAATACTGTGTATATAAAGCAGAGCAAAAATTAAATCTTCCAAATAAATCAGGTAATTTTGTAGTTTCACATTTAGGTAGTGGGTTTTCAATTGCATCAGTAAAAAATGGTAAAATTATAGATGTAAATGATGCACTTTTAGGTATGGGACCTTTTTCAATTGAGCGCGCTGGAGCAATACCCTTACAAGGACTTTTAGATTTAGTATTTAATGAAAAATTAACTAAATCTCAATTAATTGAATTATTTTCAAAAAAGAGTGGATTAATGGGGTATTTAAACACGAATGATTTACGAGAAGTTGAAAAAAATATTAATTTAAATCCTCAAGTAAAATTAATTTATAACGCAATGATATTTCAAATTTGCAAAGAAATTGGAAGTGCTTTTGCTACACTTAATGGTGAAGTAAATGGCCTAATATTAACGGGTGGTCTTTGTAAATCAAAATTATTCACAGATTATATAAAAAATAAGAGTAAATATTTTAAAAATATAATTGTATATCCAGGTTCATTTGAACTTGAAGCTCTCGCAAGTGGTGGATTAAATGCACTCAACAATCCAAGAAAAGTAAAAATATACCATTCATGATATACTCATATTCTGATATTTATAAAACATTAAATAATCAAAAACCAAATAGGTTAGGGGTTATAAACCCGCAAAGCGATTATTTATTAGAAGCAATTTCGAAGGCTGTAGAATTTGGTTGGATTGAACCTATTTCATTTTTTTCCTCAGAAAATGAAAGTGCATCTTATAAAGCAATTAAATCCGTGAATAATGGTGATTGCCAATTACTTATGAAGGGAGATATTAATACTTCAACATTATTAAAGGCAGTATTAGACTCTGAATTTGGTATTAAAACAGAAAAAATATTATCCCATATAGCAGTTATTGAATCTCCTAAATACCATAAATTATTATTAATTAGTGATGGGGGTGTTAATATAAAATTAGATGAACCAATTATAGATTCAATTATACATAACAGTGTTATATTTTCTAAATGTCTAGAAATAGCTAAACCCAAAATTGGCTTATTAACACTCGTTGAACAAATAAATCCAATGCTTCCCGAAACTCAGATTGCTTATAATATTTTCCAAAAAAATAAAGAAAATACAAAAATTATTATAGAGGGTCCGATTTCCTTAGATGTGGCAATTTCTAAAGAATCTGCAAATAAAAAAAATATTTTATCTCGTATTTCAGGTCAAACAGATATAATTATTGGACCTTCAATTTCTACTTCAAATATGATTGTAAAAGCGTTGATGTCCCTGAGTAATGCAAAGGGTGGCGGAATTATTTTGGGAGCAAAATGCCCCATAGTACTTTTGTCTAGATCAGATTCTATTAATACTAAATTAAATTCAATTGCATTAAGTTTATTAATGTTAAAAAGAGGTGATTATGGATATTAGAAATAAGAAAATTTTGATATTAGGTGGCTGGGGTTTAGTAGGAATGGCAATTCTAAGAAAATTAGTTATTCATAAACCCAAAGAAATTATTATTCTTTCTTTACAAGAAAGAGAAGCGAAAGATGCATGTAATGAATTGCAAAAAGAAGGTAAAAACATAAAATTAACTCCAGAATGGGGGAATATTTTTGTAAGAGATAGTTTAAAAGATTTGTCTCGTTCTGAAATTATGGAAAGTCAAAATTATAGACAAACACTTTTACAGGATGCGATGGAAGCATTTGATGAAAAAGTTATTGCTTCATCGTTTTTAAACCAAGTAATTTCAAAACATAAACCCAATATAATTATAGATTCTGTTAATTCGGCTACCGGTCTTGCATATCAGGATATTTACAATGGATATTATAACTTAAAAAAAGAATTAAGCGAAGCTCAAAAGAAAAATAATTTAACAAAAAATTTGACATCAGAAATTGAAAAGATGCTTACCACTTTATATATTCCTCAGCTTATTAGGCATATTCAAATTTTACATGCGAGCATGGTAGAAAATAAAACAGGTGTATATTTAAAAATTGGTACAACAGGTACAGGTGGGATGGGATTAAATATTCCATATACCCATAGTGAAGAGCGACCATCCAGAGTATTATTAAGCAAAACTTCGCTTGCAGGTGCTCATACATTGCTACTTTTTTTAATGGGGCGAACTCCTGAGGGTCCCATTGTAAAAGAAATTAAACCTGCAGCAGCTATTGCATGGAAAAAAATTGGTTATGGTGAAATAAAAAAAAATGGCAAGCCTATAAAATTATATGACTGTAAAATAGAAAATGCTGAAAAATTATTTAATCGTTTTAATTTTAAAGGTAATGGAAATTGGAATAATACAAAAAAAATATTAAAATCAGTATTTATTGATACGGGTGAAAACGGAACTTTCTCACTTGGTGAATTTGAAACTATTACATCTACAGGTCAAATGGAATTTGTAACTCCAGAAGAAATAGCTACAAATGTAATTATGGAAATTCAGGGCGACAACACAGGAAGAGATATTATTAATGCATTAGATAATGCAATTATGGGACCAACTTATAGAGCAGGATATATGAGACATCAAGCGATTGATGAAATGAAAAAACTTCAAGAAAATTTTAATATTGAATCAATTGCATTTGAAATATTAGGTCCACCTCGGTTATCAAAAATATTATATGAGGCACATTTAATTAAATTAGTTTGTAGTGATATGAAAGAAATTCTTAATTATTCATCATTTGAATTAACTGAAAAACTTAATCTTGAAATTTCAAAAAATAAAAATATAAGATCACAAATTATTTCAATTGGACTTCCTATCTTATTAGCTAATGGTAATGAAATATTACGAGGGCCAATTGTTAAAATTCCAACTCAATTAGGTCGTGCATCAATTAATTTAAACGAAATTGAAATGGAGAAATGGACTTATGCTGGCTGGATTGATTTACGAGAAAAAAATATTAAATTATGGCAAACAAGAATTAAACTTATTTTAGAAGAAATAAATTCATTCCCAGTAAATGATTCAAGCTCTCGTTACCATCATGGTATTCAATATTGGGATGTAGGAAATTCATTCGATATAGGTAAAATTGCTGCATGGATATTTATCAATGAAGATAAAGGTCTGCGAATAAAAAGATAAATTGATAATAATTTTGTCTTCTAGTTGAAGTATATATAATTTTTATTATTTTTAAATAGTAAATTTGATTTTGTATAAATTTTTTTGATAAATATTTATAATTCAATATTATTAGTAGTTATAAGTGGCTCATAATTAATTTTGAGTCAAGGCATGCCTTTACAATTTCGCTTTAATTTCTAATTGTTAATTGCTTTTTTATTTTCGTTTTTCTTATTTATTAAAACTAATATTTTTTCACAAATTTTTATTGGAATTTTAGTTTTATTTTTGATTTCTTCAGCAGATAATTCTTTTACATCATTAAATGATTTAAATGTATTCCAAAATGAAACCACACGGTATTTACCCATTCCTGGAATTGTTAATAAAATTGATTTATTTTGTGCTTTATTTCGTTTTTGTCTGTGAAAAGAAATTGCATACCGGTGAACTTCATCTCTAATTCGTCTCAATAATAATAAACCTGAAGAATGTTTTGAAATATTTTGAGGTTCTGAAAAATGGGGGAGGAATACTTCTTCTAATTTTTTAGCTAATCCAATTACAGTAATATAGCTTAAGCCTAAATGATCTAACGCTGATTTTGCAACCGATAGTTGTCCTTTTCCACCATCAATTAATATTAAATCTGGCAATGGTAGTTTTTCTTTAATTACACGAGAATATCTTCTTGAAACAACTTCATACATTGATTTAAAATCATCAGGTCCATCAACAGATTTAATATTAAATTTACGATATTCTTTTTTTACTGGTTTCCCATCTATAAAGCATACCATTCCAGCTACTGGGAAAGCACCTTGAATGTTGGAATTATCAAAACCTTCAATTCGTCTGGGAGGTGCTGACATATTTAAATCTTCTTTTAATCGCTCAACTGAATTTGGTATTAATTCTTTTCTTTTTTCTTTTTTATTTAATATTTCTTTTAATTGTAATTCACAATTTTTTCTACAAATTTCGACTAATCGTTTTTTTTCTCCAATTTTAGGAATTATTATTGAAATTTTTCTATTTGAAATTTTAGTAAGCCAAGAAATATGATCATTTATATCTGTGATAGTATGTTCAACTAATATTTCTTTTGGTATATCCATTGTTGAAGAATAATATTGTTTGAAAAATTCGGTAATTATTTTTTCATTATTAGACTGAAGTGAAATGGATAGATTAAATTTCTCTTTCCCAATAAAAAAACCATTTCTAACTTTTAGAATAACACCTATTCCAATTTTATTCTTAGCTGTTGCGACTAAAATATCTCTATCTATTCCATCCTGCGTTACTTTTTTTTGTTTTTTTGAAAAGTTCGATATAGAATTATATTGATCTCTAAACCTAACTGCATCTTCAAAACGAAGTTCATCACTTGCATTATCCATTTCAGTTTTTAAATAAATTTTTATTTTTTGATCTCGTCCTCTTAAAAATTGAATAATTAGCTTAATCATTTCATTATATGTTTTTTGAGAAACAAATCCTTCACATGGACCATCACATCTTTTTATATGGTAATCCAAACATATTTGATATTTGTTATCGATTATACTTTGATCATTAATATTGAAATTACAAGTTCTTAATGGAAATATTTTATGTATAACCTTCAGTGACTCTCTAAGTTGGCGAGTATCTGTATATGGCCCAAAAAAAAGAGAGCCATCATTTGGTAGTTTTTTTAATCTGACTAAAATAACTTGCGGAAATGATTCTTTTGTAATTTGAATATATGGAAATGATTTATCGTCTTTTAATAATATATTATATTTAGGTCGATATTCTTTTATTAAATTTGCTTCTGTCAGAATTGCTTCAACTTCATCTCTTACGACTAACCATTCAATAGAATTAATATTTTTGACAAGAATATCTGTTTTTGAGCCACCATGCCCAGAAGAGATAAAATAGGAACGAACACGGTTTTTTAGAATTTTTGCTTTCCCGATATATATTGTTTCATTTGATCTATTTTTGAAGAAATATACACCTGGAAGGGAGGGGATTGATTTTAAAATTGACCGATCAATCACGGTATTATTTATTTTTTTGGCAAAGTTCTATTAGTATTCCGCCTGTTGCTTTAGGGTGGATAAATGCAATCTTAAATCCTTCAGCACCTATTCTTGGGATTTCATCAATTAATTGTACATTTTTTTCTTTTAAGTATTTTAAAGATGAGTCAATGTTTTCAACGGATAAAGCAATATGATGAATCGCATTTCCTCTTTTTTCGATAAATTTATGTATTGGTGATTCTAAAGATGTGGATTCTAATAATTCTAATTTCCCTTTTGAAGTATTAAAAATTTCAGTAATTACTTTTTGGTCTATAATTTCTTCTGAAATTGGATTTTTGATACCGAGAATATTTTTAAAAAAATTGGATGTTTTATCTCGATTTTTTACAGCAATGCCGATATGTTCTATTCCTAATATTTTTATCATATTAATCTTTTGTACATATTATTTCATATTCAGATGCAGATATTACTTTTGCATTTATAAATTCACCTACTGGGTGCAATCCATCAATTCGAAATATGTTATCCACTTCAGGAGAGTCTCTAAATGAACGGCCTATCGATTCATTTGAATCTAAGTGTTGATCTATTATTATTTTTTGTGTGGTACCAATAAGTTGTTGATTATTTTCATAACTGATTTCTTGTTGAATAGTCATTATTTTATCCATTCGGTCATATTTAACTTGTTGAGGGACATTGTCAATAAGTTGTTTTTCCGCAAAAGTACCTTCTTCTTCAGAGTAAGTAAATACACCTAATCGATCAAATCGTACTTTTTTTATAAAATCATATAATTCTAGAAAATCTTCTTCCGTTTCTCCTGGATATCCAACAATAATAGATGTTCTAAGTATTATATTTGGGCAAGCGTTTCGAAGTGCTTCAATTCGCTTTAAAATGCCATCTTTGCCTAATCCTCTTCTCATAGATTTTAATAATTTTGTTGAAGCATGTTGAATTGGCATATCAATATAGGGTAATAATTTTTCTAATTTTCCAAAACGGACAATCATTTCTCGGTGCAAATGGGCTGGATGTGCATAGTGTAAACGAATCCAATCAATTTCGTCTATTTTATTTAGTTCATCCATTAATTCATGTAATGTTGCTTTAGGTTTTAAATCCCATCCATAGGAAGTTGTATCTTGCCCAATGACTAATATTTCTTTTACACCCTGTTTTCCCAATCTTCTTGCTTCTTCCACATTTGCTTCGATAGATCGACTAATTTGTAAACCTCTCATTAATGGTATTGAACAAAAAGAACAGCCATTATCGCAACCTTCAGCGATTTTTAAATAGGCATAATGCTTTGGAGTAAGTAATGATCTAAAATAATCGGGATCAGATTTAACATATTCTTCACCTGTTAAAAAGGATATAATTTTTGCATGATCACTTGTACCAAAAAATGCATCAACTTCAGGGATTTCTCTTTTTAAATCATTGTCATATCGCTCAGAAAAACATCCCATTACAACTAATTGTTTAATTTCCCCTTTACTTCTTAACTCACCTGCTTCTAAAATTACATCTACAGACTCATCTCTTGCCGAATCTAAAAAACCACAAGTATTCACAATTACAATATCTGCATTTTTGGAATTATCTACAATATTAAAGTTTGATTTTTTTAACCCTCCAAGTAGAATTTCGGAGTCAACTAAATTCTTTGCACACCCTAAACTAATTAAATTAATATTTTTCATTTATATTTTAATTGATTCTTTCTCTGAAATTAATCCATTTAAATATGATTCTTGATCAAATAAAATTAAATCATTTGCTTGTTCACCAACACCTATAAAATATACAGGTAATCCCAACTCTAACATTATTGGAATTGCAATTCCACCTTTTGCTGTGCCATCCATTTTCGTTAGAATAATTCCATCAATTGGAATGTAATTTGAAAATTCTTTAGCTTGAGTCATCGCATTTTGGCCTGTATTTGCATCAACAGTTAAGAATGTTTGAATATCTGTTGTAATTCTGTTTACTACTTTTTTTATTTTTACGAGTTCTTGCATTAAATTTTCGGAATTATGTAAACGCCCGGCAGTATCGATGATTATTCTATCAATATTTTTTGTTAATCCACTCGTAACTCCATCAAAAGCAATTGAGGCGGGATCGGCTGATTTTTCATTTGCTACCAATTGAAAGCCTAATTTATTAGACCATTGTCGAAGTTGTTCAACTGCAGCTGCACGATATGTATCTGCAGCAACTAATAAAGTATTTTCACCCTTCTCTTTAAACCAAGCAGACATTTTTGCAGATGTAGTTGTTTTACCAGTTCCATTTATACCAACAATCATGAGCACTTGAGCAAATGGTTTTTGTTTCGGTGAATTTTCTAATAGATTTTTTAGAATAGAATTAAATCGTTCTTCCCAGTTATTTGAATTAGATGAAGGTTTTTTTAATTCGTCAATAATTACATCCGTAGTTTCCCATCCTAAATCTGCTTGAATTAGACAATCTTCTAGCATTTCAAGGTCATCCTCGGATAAATACTTTTTCCCAATTAAAGAGCCAAAAGCATGTTTAATTCTATTTCTAGTTTTAGTTAATCCCTGAATTGTTTTTTTAAATAGAGAGAACATTTGATTCCTTTAAATCTTTGAAATTTTCCATATATCTTTTAAAATAAAAATAAGAACTGAAAATAAATAAAATTGTTGAAATAAAATATAGTGTATATGAAATTATACTGAGTGAATTTATGTATGAAACACTAATAGATTCACTTGAATAGAAAACAAAACTTAATACCATGAGTGATGTGGTGAATATAAACCATTTTCCTGTCTTATTAGAGGCAAATACCCTGTTTTGTTTAAACATTAAATAAATCCCCATGGTGATAAGTATAATATCTCTAATCGCTAATATAAAAAAGAATAATAGCATTGGAAGGCCAATTTTAAAAATAAGAAATATAACAACCATCATCATACAAACTTTGTCTGCAACAGGGTCAATTAATTTACCGAAATGTGTAATTTCATCTACTTTACGAGCGACCCAACCATCAAGTAAATCAGTGAAAATAATTATTCCAATTAAAGCCATTGCCATCGGTAGATTATCTTTATCTAAATAATAGACTAGAGGAATTGACAAAATCATCCGGCTAATACTTATACCATTGGCAATAGTTATTATTCGGTCTTCGCGAGTTGCAAATCGTTTTCTCTTTATCCTATGTTTATTGCGTTTAAATTTTATCAATATTTTCGATTTAAATTAAAATTTAATAATTCAATTAATGCTAATTTTTCGGGTGATTCATTGAATAAGTCTAATGAATCTTTTGCTTTATTTGTAAAATTGTTTAATTGTTCTTTTGAATAATTTAAACTGCCTGAAGTGTTAATAATTGATTTTATTTTATCGAGTTCATTCTTTTTTGCATGATGTTTTATTTTTCTTAAAATACTTTTCTTGTTTTTTTCTTCTATTTCCCTCAGTAGATGTATAAAAGGTAGCGTTAGCATATTTTTTTTTACATCAAAACCAATTGGTTTACCAACTTCATCAAGTTTACCAATTACATCAAAAAGATCATCTTTTATTTGAAAAGCGATCCCCATGTATTCTCCAAATTTAAATAATGCTTCTTGCTGTTCAGGTGTTGCATTTACGGAAATTGCACCAAGTTTACATGCAGAAGAAAAAAGGCTTGCTGTTTTATCACCAATCATTTCATAATAAATTTCTTCAGTCATATCTTTTTTTAATGCTTTTTCTATTTGTAGAATTTCACCTTGACTTAGTCTTTCAGCTGTAGTTGAGAGTAATTCAAGTGCATCAAAGTTTCGTAAGTGAATCATGTTTGATAATGCTTTCGAAAACATATAATCACCTACTAATATTGCAATTTTATTTTTCCAAATTCTATTGATAGAAGGCCATTTTCTTCTAAGATCTGCCTCATCAACAACATCGTCATGAATGAGAGTTGCAACATGGAGTATTTCGACTAATGCAGCAGCATAGTATGTATTTGATGTTGGAGTACCTGAAATACGTGCACATAATAAAGTGAGAGTAGGCCGGAGTTGTTTACCTTTTTTTTTTGAAATATAATTAATTACTTTATTGATTAATTTTACATTTGAGTTTAATGATTTAGAATATGTTTCTTCAAATTGTTTGAAATCGTCATTAATTAATGTAGATATATTATAAATTGCATTATTTAATGAATTCATGAACTTTTCCGATGAATCATCCAAGACATTAATATACTAAATTCATATAATATTATAAGTGGAATTACAATTAATATTTGGCTTAATGGGTCAGGCGGAGTTAAAATTGCGGCCAAAATTAAAAAAAATACAAATACATATTTTCGATAATGACGAAGGAATGCTGGGGTTAGTAAACCCATTTTAGAAAAAAAGAATGTTACTACAGGTAATTGAAATAATATACCACAGGTTAAAATAAGCCACAGAATATAGCTTAAATAACCATCTAAAGTGTAATTATAATTTACAGGGAAATTTTGAAAAGTCATGGATGTAAAAAAAGATAATGAGTAGGGAATGATTATTGAATATGCAAAAAATATCCCACCAAAAAAGAAAAATGATGAAAAAAGCACAATACCTAATACTTGGATTGTATAATTCCCTTCCATAGCTGGAGAAATAAAACGCCAAAATTGATATATTAAAAAAGGAATTGAACAAATAATACCACTCATTAAAGCTAAAGTTAACTTGATTGTAAACATACTAGTTACTTTCAATACTTGAAGGTTTAGTTTAACATTTAATTGGGTGGTGGGGGATATTAATATTTCCATTAAATTATCAGAATAGTTAAATGAAATTATTGAAAAAATAACAATTGCAAATAGTCCTTTAAATAATCGCCATCGTAATTCTTCTAAATGGTCCCAAAATGCAAGTTTATTTGGATCGCTCATTTATTATACATTTCATCAGATAATTGATATGGAGATTTTCGTTCTGTAATTGGCATTTTTAATTGTTCAGTTAATTCATTTTTCTTTTTCTCATCCCAAAACTCAATTTTTTGCTTTTGTGATATTAATTGATGGGTTAAATGAGAATATCTTTTTTCAGATTTATGACTTAGTTCACCGCTATTTGAAATTATATTAAAGTGATTACAAATTTCTTCTGTTAATTCTTTTATGCCTTCATTTTTAGTTGCTATTGTTTTTTGAATGAGAGGAAACCATTCTGCATTATTGTTTCGAAGGGATAATACTTGATTTAAAGCAATAAATAATTTATTTGTACCATCTCTATCTGCTTTATTTATTACAAATAAATCAGCAATTTCCATTAACCCAGATTTCATCATTTGAATATCATCACCAGATTCAGGTACAAGAACAACAAGAATTGAGTCGGTTGCATTCATAACATCTAATTCTATTTGACCAACCCCAACCGTTTCAAAAATAATAACATCATATCCTGAAGCATCAAAAATATCCGCAACTTCACGGCTTTTATTTGCTAATCCACCTAAACTCCCTCGTGTAGCCATGCTTCTAATAAAAACATTTGGGTTTTCAAAATGCTTCATCATTCTAATTCTATCACCTAAAAATGCCCCATCCGTAAATGGGCTACTTGGATCTATACCAATAATCGCGACCGATTTACCTAAATCTGTAAATGATTTAATTAAACAATCTGTAAGTGTACTTTTACCTGAACCAGGAGGTCCTGTAATTCCGATGCGATGTGCTTTACCAGTATATTGATAAATTTTAGAAAGAAGTGAATGGCTTTCAATTGTGCTATTTTCTACTATTGAAATTGCTTTTGCAATATCAAGTGTATTTTGACTTAATATACCCGATATTAATTCATTTATATTTATCATATTGAATAAAAATTATTACCCAAATATTTTTTTATAATAGACATAATTTGGAATAGTTAATGTGTGTCCATTTTTAATAACTAATCCTTTTTCTTCCAACAATTTTAAAACACGAGAAACTGTTTCTCGTGAAGTACCTGCAATATTTGCAATATCTTGTTGAAAGGGTAGTTTTTGAATTGTAACTTTACCTTTTCGAATTACACCATTATCTTCAGCAAGGTTTAATATACAAACACCGATTCGATGTTCAGCATCATCTAATGAAAGTGCTTCAATTTGTTGGTCTGAATGTCGAATTCGTTTTGCTAATTCAGATAAAAGAGTAAAGGCAATTTTATTATTATGTTGTAATAAATCTATAAAATCGGTACGATGTAATAAATAAAGTTGACATTCTTCTTGAGCCAATGCATTTGCAGAGCGTGCTTCACCATCTAATGCGGATAGTTCACCAAAGAATTCGCCCACTCCCATTAAGGCTAAGATTACTTCTTTTCCTTCGTCATTTAGCCGTGTTATTTTAATTGTTCCTTTACGAACAATATATACAGTATCACCATATTCTTCTTCCAAAACAATCATACTATTTTTTGGAAAAGTTTTTACAGTCATTACTTGCTCAATTCGCTCTAGTTCTTTGTCTGATAAACCAGAGAATAAAATAATGTCTTTTAATAATTCATCCATTTGTTTACTCCTATTGCTTTTTATTTAAAAATAGGGAAGATAATAAATTAATTTCATTTACTTTTGATTTCCAATATATCATTTTAAAATTCTTCATTATAATATTGACAGGCGACTAAATGACCATTTCCAGCATCAATTAATTCTGGTACCTCAATTGCACATTCTGGTTTTGCTATAGGGCATCGAGTTCTAAATGCACAACCTGATGGTTTATTCATGGGTGTTGGTATATCACCTTTTAAAATTATTCTTTTCTTGTTTTTATTTGCAGGATCAGGCTCTGGAACTGCAGAAATAAGTGCTTTTGTATATGGGTGTTTAGGGTGGTGATAAATTCCTGAACTAGTCCCAATTTCAACAATATTCCCTAAATACATTACAATTATTTTATCTGAAATATGTTCAACAACACTTAAATCATGTGCAATAAAAAGATACGATAAATTAAATTCTTCTTGTAAATCCATCATTAAATTAATGACTTGAGCTTGAATAGATACATCAAGAGCTGACACGGGCTCATCACAAATAATTAATTTTGGATTTGTTGCAAGTGCTCTTGCAATTCCGATTCGTTGTCTTTGTCCACCCGAAAATTCATGTGGGAATCGGTTTGCCTGTTCAGGTTGTAAGCCAACTTTTTCAAGAAGCCAAATCACTTTTTCTTGAATTTCTTTTGATGATAATTTTGTATGGATTTGGAGTGGTTCACCAATAATTTGTTTAACCGTCATTCGGGGATTTAATGATGCATACGGATCTTGGAATATCATTTGTACATCAGACCGATACTTTTTCATTTTCTTTGATGGTATTTTTACAAAATCTGCTTCAACACCATTTAGATGATAATTTATATTTCCTGTTATTTCAACGTCCGGTGAAACATGTTTTAAAATATTAATCATTGCTCGACCAACAGTTGTTTTACCACAACCTGATTCACCAACTAATCCAATTGTTTCTTTTTCATTTATTGAAAATGTAATCCCATCAACTGCTTTAACAGTTGCTACAATTTTTGAAAGAATTCCACCATAAACAGGAAAGTGTACTTTTAAATTCTTTACTTCTACTAATGAATTATTTTTCATAATTATGCTACACTTTGTTGAGTTTCAATTACATGACATCTAATGTAATGATTATTTCCAATGTCAATTAATGGTGGTTCTTTAGTATCGCAAATATCTATTTTTATGTCACATCGAGTACAAAATTTACAACCAATTGGCATTTCCAAAATACTGGGGACCATACCATCAATTGTTTCAAGCCGGTTCTTTTTATTCGTCTTACTTGGCCTTGGAATTGAATTAAGTAAACCATGTGTATATGGATGTTTTGGATTTGCAAATAATTCATTTACCGATGCAACTTCTTGAATCATTCCACCGTACATAACTACAACTCTGTCACTTGTTTCTGCAACAACAGCCAAATCATGAGTTATTAATACAACAGCAGACTCAGGGTTGATTTCTTTTAAATCAGTCATTAGATTTAATATTTGAGCTTGAATTGTAACATCTAGTGCTGTTGTTGGTTCATCTGCAATTAATAGAGAAGGCTTTTTTGCAAGTGCCATTGCAATCATTGCTCGTTGACGCATTCCTCCTGAAAATTGGTGTGGGTAATCATCCATTCTTATTTTAGGGTCTGGTATTCCAACCGTTTCTAACAATTTAGCACCTTCTGCATATAAATTCTTTAAATCATCAATTGTATCTTGTGAAATTAATCTATAAAAAATAATCATCAAAATCGAATGAAGTATAGGGATAAATGAACCGATTAAATAAAATTTTAATATATCAATTATTCTAAAAGACCACCCTAGTGATAGTTGGCTTAATGCAATAAAAATAATTCCAAAAACAAATGTTGATTTTAAATGTTCATTTATTGGTTTTGATAATTTTTTTTCAGCACTATTGATTATCCCATTCTTTATATTTTCTAAAATTGAAAGTGGGCGAATAGATTCAATAATTTGAAATCCAATTGTAAACACAGGATTCAAAGAAGTCATTGGTTCCTGGAATATCATTGCAATTTCATCACCTCTTAAATTTCTCATTTGATGAAAGAATTTTTTACGCCATTTATCTAATTCTGAATTATATGGTGAAGAATAAAATATTTTAAAGGTTAAATATAATCCTAAACCTAGTAAAATTGAATGAATGAGAAATGAAAGATTAAATTGAAATTGTATCGTTGTAAATAGAGCTATAGACAATAATGTTATAATTGCCCGAGGGTATCCTTTGAGGTGTATAAAATAATTATATTGAGGGAGTTTTTTTATATTATTATATTCATCTCCATCAAATATCTTATCTCCCTTAAATAAAATTTCACCATTTGATACTTCACCTGGAGGGTTAGGAATTAATTGAATTAATGATAAAACAGAAACTGACTTTCCTGACCCTGATTCACCTACAATCCCTAAGGTTTCTCCTTCATAAATATCGAGGTCAATGCCACGGACCGCCGTTGCCCATTGTTTACCAATTTTAAATCGAGTAATTAGGTTTTTTATTTGAACTAATTTTTTCATTATCTTAACCTTGAATGAACTTTAGGGTCAAAGGCTTCTCTTATGCCTTCACCAATAAAAACAATTAATAATAAGGTAATAAATTGAGCTCCAACAGGTGCAAACACCATCCACCACTTTGAAATATTTTGAAGTCCGACATCTAACATTTGTCCCCAACTGGGTGTCGGTGGAGGCATACCAAACCCTAAATAGTCTAATGAAATAAGTGCACCGATTCCAGCAATAATACTAAAAGGAAAATAGGTGATAATTGGTACAAGTGAATTTGGAAGAATATGTTTGAAAATAATTGTTTTATTATTTTGTCCCATAGATATTGCTGCAGCAACATAATCTTTTGATTTTTCTCTATAAAATTCAGCACGCATTAAATAGGTCATACCAATCCAATTAACGAGTAAGTAAATTCCAATTAAAACAGCAAAAGTTGGTCTAACAATAGAGGCAATGATAATGATTACAAAGAGGAGGGGAAGAGTGGACCAAATTTCAATTATTCGTTGAAAAAATAGATCAAATTTTCCTCCAAAATACCCCATCGAACCACCAATTGAAATCCCAATTAAATAATTAAGCACTGTTAAAATAAGTGCAAATGTAATTGAAATATTAAATGCATATAATAGTCTAGAAAATACATCTCGTCCAGTATCATCGGTTCCCAATATATGATTTCCTTGCCCAAAGGGTGCTTCAAACATTTTATTTCCAGCATTTATATCACTTAATGGATTATGAGGATAAAGTGGCATAATTAACCAATTATCGCTATTATCATTTTTCCATCTTCGTTGAAGCTTAATATAATCAGCTTCGCCCGGTTTATCTTGTCCAAAATCATTACCTAGAAAAATTTTATCTGGAATTAAGCTAAAATCATGAAATGCTGGGAAATGTATTTTGTTATTATAACTTACAATTATTGCTTTATTATTCACTAAAATTGGCAGTACCCATGAAATTGCATATAAAAAAATTATTATTATTAATGAATAGTACCCGCGTTTCATGGATTTAAATTTCATCCACCTTTTTTGAGTAATAGATAGTGAAGTCGTATCTATATCTTTTTTTTGTGAAAAAATCATTTAAATCGAATCCTTGGGTCAACAGAGGCTAAAATCAAATCTGATATTAAATTTCCTATTAATTTTAACATTACTGTTATTACTAAAAATGATAATACGATTGGGTAATCTCTATCTAAAATTGCTTGAAATGACATTTTACCAAAACCATCAATATTAAATACTTTTTCAATAATATATGATCCTGAAATTACGATACCAAGAATATGTCCAATTCCTGCAGCGATTGGTATCAATGAATTTCGTATTGCATGAACCCAAACTGCCCGTTTTTCAGATATTCCTTTAGCAAATGCCGTTCGAATATAATCTTGAGATAATTGCTCCAGAAGTCCATTTTTCATTAAAACTGTAAGTGTTGTAAAGCTTCCTATTGAATAGGCAAATATAGGCAATACCGCATGGTGTAATTGGTCTAATATTTTTCCAAACAATGATAATGAATCCCAAATTTCAGAGGGAGATCTAAAACCACCTAAGGGGAATACATCCCAAAATGAGCCTCCACCTAGTAATACAAGAAGAACTCCACCAAATGCCCAACCCGGAATCGAATATGCGACAAATATCATTACACTTGATGTAAAGTCAAAAATAGAACCATGGTTTAATGCTTTTTTTATTCCAAGTGGAACACATACTAAATATGAGAATGTCATTCCAATTAAACCAAAAAATAAAGAAATTTTAAATCGGGGTTTCATCACTTCGGTAACAGGCTGTTGGTAAGTATAAGATTTTCCTAAATTCCCGGTGAGAATCCCTGAATACTCGGTTTGAAATATCACACCTTCTGAAACACCATCATCTTCGTTTTCAATATGAGCATGCCATAACGAGCTTATTTCACCAGAATCATCATAGACTGTTAATTGGTTATCATTTTTATGAACGGTTACATAAATTTTCTTTCGATTCTTTTTTCCAACTCGTTTTTTTAATTTATTTTCACCTGGATTAAATGAAATATCTCTATGTTTTATTTCTCGTTCCCATATCCCAAGCCAAATAAGATATCTTTTCCAAATAGGCTTATCAAATCCATAGAATCGTTTTAAATCATTTAATGCTTTTTGAGGTAGGATTTGAGAACCACCACCCATAATATCAGATACACTTGCACCGCCCGATTCTCCACCTTCTTGACTTGCTCTCATTTGTAGTCTTTGAACTGCTTGTTCAAGTGGGCCACCTGGTGTAACTTGTAAAATAAAAAATACTAGAAGTGTACAGCCAATAAAGGTTGGAATCATTAATAGTAGTCGTCTTATAAAATATGTACCCATTATATATTTTTTTAATTATTTTTTAAATATTCTGGCCAAAATTTGATATCTAATTCTCCAACAGGAAGCGAAGTATTATTCTTTTTTGCATCTTCTAATCGAGCAACTTTCTCAGGGTCAAACCACCAATATGCAAAAATAGATCTATAATCTCCGCCATATCTAGAAACTAAATGCTCAGGATATCCAAAAACATCCCACCACATTAATCGTTGATAATTTCTAGCGATTCCCCAAGCGGCTGGATGAATTTCTGAATATATTCCGTCAATTTCACGGATTATCTCAATTCGTTTTTGTTGGTCAAATTCTTTATCATAAATATCTAATAATTCATCTATACGCTCATTTTTAAAACCAGTGATGTTGTTATTATTATTTTGGTCAGCTAATTCTGATAATAATGAAGTTTCTGGGTTTGGAAATACAAGGCCACCCCAAGCCTGCATGTAAATTGTAAAATTCCGTTCCATCAAATTATTCCAATTTGTATTTCCATCAACAAATTTAATTTGCATATCAATACCGTATTCTTTCATCATCTGTTGAACAGGAGTGACCATATATGCAGACCCTTTTGCAATTCCTATTTCGAAGCGTAACACTTTTCCTGATTCATTATGTACTAACCAACCTTCTTCATTTCTATTTTGAAACCCAGCTTCTTTCAACAATCTAACTGCTTTATCTGGATTATAAAGCACTTTTTCATTATTTGGATTCTCATATACAGAGCCAGAGTATAATGAATGCATCATACTATATTCATTATAATACATTTCTCTATTCATTTTTTCTCTGTCATATAAATATGAAAAAGCATATCTAAGTTTTTTATCATTAAATGGCCATTTTCTCATATTAAATGCATAACCACTTGTACCCGCAGGCTTTTCTGAAAAAACTCGATGTTTTTTAATCCACCCTTTTTGAACGGTTTCAAAATCTGTTTCTTCAACCCAAACTCGTGAGCGAGCCATGGTATAAAAATCTTGTTCACCTTTTTTAAATTTTTCGAACTCTAAATTATAATTATCTTTAACGACAATAAATTTTATTTTATCGAAATTATATAAATATTTACTTGTAGGATCATCTGCATTCCAATAATCATTTCGTCGTGTAATAATAAATGATTCTTGATTAACAATATCTTTGGTAAACATTGTGTATGGACCCGAACCAGGCATCATTTTAAATTGATATTCTTCTAAGTATTCTGAGCCATCAATTTCATCCAATATATGTGCAGGTAGAATACTCATTCCACCAAAATATAAAAGATTTCGCCATGATAATTTTTTACATTCTACTCTTACAATATATTTACTTTCAATAAATGGTTCAAATTTACCATATACTATTTGAGAAGAGGGCTCAAGAATTGTTTCATCCATGAGTAAATCCCATGTTGCGATCACATCATCTGAAGTTACAGGCATGCCATCTGAGAATTTAGCTTTTGGATTTATCCTAAACCAAAAAGTCATTTTGTCATCTGAAACTTTCCAATGTGTAGCGATGACAGGAACAAAATCTAAAGTCACTGGATGAGTTGAGATTAGACTTTCATAACACATACTTTCTATTGTGGAATTTTCAACATAATTAGCATTTTGCCCTACCGTTCTTAATGTATTAGGAAAACGAGAAGTAATATGGCGGAGAGTACCACCTTTAACTGCACGGGGGTCACCAAAAAACTTTAAATCTTCATCATCAAAAATATAGGTAGTATAGCCTAATTCTTCAGCTATTTCTTTAAAACCATCTCCTCCTAACTCAGGGCTGGTAGATGAATAGCTTTCTGCTTTAGAAAATGAAATAATAAAAATTGATATTGAAATGAATACAAATTTACTTAATAATCTAATCACTTAACTCTCCAAATTGATTTGTAATTTATAAAATACTTAAAAGATATAGACTAGAAATTAACGCTTATTTAATATCCACAACTATTGAAAAAATGTAGAAATTTGTTATATGGAAATTTTCTTCAACGTCTCTTTAAATTCGGGGTAGGAAATGTCAATACAATTAGGATTATCAATAATTATTTTTTCATTAGAAAGTAAATCCGCGATTTCAAAAGTCATTGCAATTCGATGGTCATTAAAGGTCTTTATATGACCTCCTTTTAAGTTTGAGTTTCCTTCTATAATAAATCCATCTTTAAGCTCAACAATATTCACACCAATTTCTTTCATGTTTGTGCAAATTGCTTTAATTCTATCTGATTCTTTTACACGAAGTTCCTCTGCACCTGTAACTCTTGTAATGCCATCAGCTTGAGATGCAATCAATGCAAAAATAGGAAGTTCGTCAACCATTGAAGGAATATCATCCTTAACTAAATCAATAGAATTTAATTGACTATAAGAAACTTGAATATCTCCAACTGTTTCACCAATTTCATCCCACTGTCTTATGATGTGAATTTGAGCGTTCATCTTTTGAAGTACTTTAATTAAACCAATTCGTGAAGGATTTAATAGTAAATTTTTTATTATTAGTTTAGAATTTGGAATAATTAATGTTGCACCAATAAAAAACCCTGCAGTAGATGGGTCGCCAGGAATATTTATTTCATAATTATTAAGTGTTTTAGTTAATGGGTTTACGGTAATTAAATTATTTTCTACAGCTATATCTGCACCCATTTTTTCTAGCATTATTTCTGTATGATCTCGTGTTGGTGTTTTTTCATAGAAATGAGATGGTGTTTTTGCACCTAATCCTGCTAATATTAAACACGATTTTACCTGAGCACTCGCTACGGGAATTTCATATTCAATACCTTTTATAATAGATGATGAAATTGTCAAAGGTAATTGTAAATTATTTGATATAATATCTGATCCCATTAAAATTAATGGGTTAATAATTCTATCCATTGGTCGAGATGAAAGTGATTGATCCCCAATGAGTGTAGCATTTATTTCTTGCCCTGAAAGTAGTCCTGCAATTAAGCGAGTTGTTGTACCCGAGTTTCCGCAATTAAGAGGAGTTAATGAATCTTTTAATTTTCCACCCAATATTTCAACTGAATTATTTTTTTTAGAAGATTTCACACCACTATTTAATAAACATATACGAGTAGATTCCACATCTTCACCCGTCGAAATATTATGAATTAAATTTTTTCCCTTGGTAAATGTAGAAAACAATAGTGCTCTATGGGAAATTGATTTATCCCCTGGTAGTTTTAAAGTACCTCTAATTCCCATACTTTTTAATACCTAAAAACAAAGTTAGATTATTTTTTAAATCATGAATATCTGGTTCAAGAATTGATAGATTATAAAATTCAGCACAATAGTGACTTCCTATTACACCAATTGTAGATGGTAACTCGCCCTCTTTTAGTCTTCTTGCGGCTTCTGCAGTATCATCTGATTCAACTAATGGCCTCGTCCAAAAATGTTCAGATAGATAATTTTTACATTGTCGAAGTGCCTGTTGATGTGAATGTATTTCTGTTATTTGACCAATATGGGTGCCTGGGATTACAAGTAAATTTTGGCTAATTTGTAAGTGAAACATCTCTAAAATTTTACAACGGTGTCTAGCAAGTGCATTTACACTTTCAATGACTACGCCTCCTTGGGCATTTTCCATTGCAATTATACCAAAATCAATTTCTTCATTTTCTAATGAAGCTAAAACATTTTCAGAGCTTATTAAATATTCAAGTTGATAATTTTCTAAACCATGATTTTTTGCAAATAATATAGAGGCTTCTTCACTAAAGCTTCCTTTTGCCCCTTGTAGTCCTATTTTATTCATTTCCTCTTAATTCCTTAATATAGTTAAAAACTGTTTCCTGGGGCGATTCATTTTTATTGAATTTATTAATAATTGCACTTCCGATTACTGCTCCATCGGAGATTTTATTAATACTTCTCACATCGTTGCGAGTAGAAATTCCAAACCCAACAACAAATGGACATTCACTATATATTTTTACGCGTTGTAAATATTTTTCAAGATTATTATTCTTTGAAGATTTTGATCCTGTTATTCCTAAAATTGAAACACAATAAATTAAATCTCCTGCTAAATGAGAAATATATTTTATCCGTTTATTTTCAGTGTTGGGAGCAACCAATAATATTGGACTAATTTTGTTTATTTTACATTTTTCTATGAATTCTGTTGCTTCTTCTGGTGGTAAATCAGGAATAATTAGACCATCAACTCCACTTGAATTACATTCCGTTAAAAACTTTTTTAATCCATATTTAATTATTGGATTTATATATCCCATTAACACGATTGGAATTTCAGAATATGTTCTAATTTTATACACCGTTTCTAAAATCCATTTTATATTTACACCATTCTCAATTGCGATTTGACTTGCTTTTTGAATAATTGGACCATCTGCAAGTGGGTCAGAAAATGGCATTCCTATTTCAATCATATCTGCACCTGCTTTTTCAGCTGAAAGTACCATATCTACGGTATCATTTAAAGTAGGATATCCAGCAGTTAAAAAAGGAATTACTTTTTCAGATTTAGTTTTAAATATGTCACTTATACGATTCAAATTTCTGTACCTAAATAATCTGCAATTGTATGCACATCTTTATCTCCACGCCCAGAAAGGCAAATTATCACATTTTGATTGGGCTTAATTCCATTATTTTTTTGTTTTAAATAAGCAAGTGCATGAGAGGATTCTAAGGCTGGCAATATTCCTTCTTTTTTACTTAGCCATTGAAATGCTAAAACAGCTTCATCATCAGTTACTGAAAAATAATTAGCTCTATTTATAGATTTTAGCAAACTATGTTCTGGGCCAACTCCAGGATAATCAAGTCCTGCAGAAATAGAATGGGGGAGTTTAATTTGCCCATCTTTTGTTTGAAGTAAGAAACTTGCTGAACCATGGAGAATCCCTAATTCACCTTTTGTCATTGTAGCGGCATGTTTGTCTGTATTTACACCATGTCCACCTGCTTCCACTCCAATTAATTTTACCTTGTCATTTATAAACGGGTAAAACATTCCGATTGCATTTGAACCACCACCAACACATGCAATTACGAAGTCGGGTAATATAGAGGTCGATTTTTTTATTTCCCTAAATTGCTGTTTAGTTTCAGTCCCAATTATTGATTGAAAATCTCTAACCATCATTGGGTAGGGGTGTGGACCAACAACAGAGCCAATTAAATAATAGGTATTTTCTACATTCGTAACCCAATCACGAATTGCTTCATTGGTTGCATCTTTTAAAGTTTTGCTACCAGATGATACAGATCTAACTTCTGCCCCAAGTAAATTCATTCGGAATACATTTAATTTTTGTCGTCTTATATCCTCTTCGCCCATGTAAATAACACATTTTAATCCAAATTGAGCAGAAACTGTTGCAGTAGCGACCCCATGCATTCCAGCACCCGTTTCAGCAATTATTCTGGTTTTACCCATTTTTTTTGCTAATAAAATTTGTCCAAGTGCATTATTTATTTTATGTGCACCGGTATGATTCAAGTCTTCCCGTTTTAAGAAAACATTAAATCCTAAGTCATTTGATATTCTTTCTGCAAAGTATAAAGGAGTGGGGCGGCCTGAATAATGTTTTAATAATTTTTTTAATGTAGATATAAACTCAGGATTAGATTTTTCAGCTACGTATAATTTTTCTAATTCTGAAATTGCAGGTATTAATGTTTCTGGAACATATTTTCCACCAAATTGATTAAAATGCCCATAACTATCGGGTTGATTATATTTCATTGAAAATATTTATATTTTGCGTTTCAGTTGTTAAATTATTAAATAATGTAGAAATCTTTAATTCATCTTTTTCACCAGGACATTTTTCAACGCCACTATTTATATCAATGGCAGATGGATTTACGTTATTAACGGCGGTCAAAATATTTTGAGGATTTAAGCCTCCAGATAAAATAATGGGTATAGGTGATTCTAGTTTTTTGATTAAATCCCAATTAAATGTTTCACCTGTTCCGCCAAATATTCCAGGTTGAAATGTATCTAATAAAAATGAATGAACTTTATAATTTTTCAATGTTTGAGAGGTGAAATCATTTCCAACTCGTATTGCTTTAATAATCGGAGTTGAAAAATTATTGATATAATCTTGGCGTTCATTACCATGTAATTGAATGAAATCTAATTTTACATGATTGCAAATCTGTTTAATTTTTTCTACTTTTTCATTAACAAAAACACCCACTTTTTTTATAGATTGGGGAATATGTTTTGATAATTCAGTTGCTTCAATTGGGGTAATAAATCGTGGACTTTTATTATAAAAAATAAACCCAATCGCAGATACAGGGTATTTTAATACAATTTTCAAGCTTTCAATATTTGAAATTCCACAAATTTTTATGGGTATCATTTTGGAACTCGACCTAAAATTTTTGCTAGTGCATTCCCCGGTTTACCACTTTTCATAAATTGTGTACCAATTAATGCTCCGTTATAACCTAAATTTTTAATTAATTGTAAATCATTAGGATTTTTTATTCCACTTTCAGCTATTTTAATACATTCATGATTAATATTAGGGATACAATTTTTAAACCAATCTAAATCAGTTTCCATTGTTTTTAAATTTCGACAATTAATACCTAATATTTCAGGGTTTAATTTTAATGTATTGTCAAGAGATTTTTTTGAGTGGCTTTCGAGTAAAACAGATAAGCCTAATTCTTTTGATAATTGATATAAATCTTTTAATTTTTCAAATTCTAATGCATCAGATATTAATAATATTGCATCAGCTCCAAAAGTAAAGGACTCCCAAATTTGATATTCAGTAATAATGAAATCTTTTCTTAAAACAGGAATTTCACAATTTGATTTTACTTCATGAATAAAATTTAAATTACCACCAAAAAAATGATTATCCGTAAGAACTGAAATTGCAGATGCTCCATTCATTTCGTATGATTTTGATATTTTCCCAGGAAGTATATTTTTTAATAAATTCCCCGCTGATGGTGACTTAAATTTTATTTCTGCAATAATTGAAATATCATTTGAAATTAATGAATTTTTAAAATCTCTAATTTTAAATAATCGTTGCGTTTCTTTTAATTGTTCAATTGGATTAATCTTTGATGCAATTTCAATTTCAGTTTGTTTTTTCTCAATAATTTTATCAAGAATATTCATTTTATCGCGATGAGTTTATTTAATTTATTTAAGGCTTTACCTGAATCTACTGATTCTTCTGCATATTTAATTCCATCTTTGAATGAATCCACTTTACCACCAACGAGTATTCCTCCAGCGGCATTTAAAATAAGGATATCTCTTTTGGGTCCTTTGTCCGTTCCATCTAAAATATTCATAATTATTTTTGCATTTTCTTCAGGTGTTCCACCTTTTAAACTATCGAGAGTTGTTGTAGAAAATCCAAAATCAGAAGGTGAAATTGCCATTGATTTAATGGTTTTATCTAATTTTAAATAGCTAATTTTTGTTGAAGATGTAGTTGAAATTTCATCTAATCCATCATACCCATGAACAATCATTGCTGTTTTAGATTCTAACTTTTTTAATACTTCAGCTATTTTATCTGTAAGGCTTCCTTCAAAAATACCAACTAATTGTCTTTTTACTCCTGCAGGATTACACAATGGCCCCAATATATTAAATACAGTTCGTGTTGCAAGTGCAGTTCGTGCACCCATAGCATATTTCATTGCGGGGTGTAAGGAGGGGGCAAACATAAAGCCAATCCCAATTTCATCAATACAATTAGACACTTTTTCTGGTGATAATGTAATGTCTACTCCTAATGCAGTTAATACATCTGCTGATCCTGATTTGGAAGTCATGGAGCGATTACCGTGTTTTGCAACATGAACACCTGCACCAGCGACAATAAATGAAGACGCTGTTGAAATGTTGAATGTTCCTTTCGCATCACCTCCCGTACCACACATATCCATTGCATCACTTTGAATATTGATTGGTGTCATTTTTTCTCTCATTGCTTGAGCAAACCCTGTAATTTCAGCAGAGGATTCACCTTTAGCCCTTAATGCAATTAAAAAGCCTGAAATTTGTGCATCATTAAATTCACCAGACATAATGCTGTACATGACATTTCTTGACTCTTTTTGAGTTAGGCTTTGATGACCTAATAATTGTTCTATGATTTTTTTCATATTTTATCTCTTATATTTTCATATCTTATCAATATAGCTTTAATTTTTAAGTATTTAATTTAGAAATATTGATAAAATTTTCTATTAACTGTATGCCATGTTCTGTAATGATAGATTCTGGGTGAAATTGCACCCCATAAATTGGAAACTTTTTATGTTCAAGTCCCATAATTAATCCATTTTTTAATTCTGCAATAATTCTTAATTCTGTTGGAAAATTATCTTTCATTGCAACTAAAGAATGATATCGTGTTGCTTTGAATTGTTGGGGAATATTATGAAATAATTTTGAATTAAAATGATTTATGATTGATGTTTTTCCATGTATAATTTCATCAGCTCTGTTTACACTACCACCATAAGCAACGGTGATTGCCTGATGACCTAAGCAAATTCCAAGAATTGGAATATATTCGCCAAATTCTTTAATAATTTCAATGGAAATTCCTGCATCTTCTGGTTTTCCTGGTCCGGGAGAGATGACGATATGTGTCGGATTTTTTTCTTTTATTTCTTCAAGTGTAATTTTGTCATTTCTAATAACTTCTAGGTTTGGATTTATTGAGCCAATATATTGTACTAAATTATAGGTGAAAGAATCATAATTATCAATTATCAATATCATTATATTAATCCATTTTCAGCAAAGTCAATCGCCGAATTTATTGCTTTTGCTTTATTTATAGTTTCCTCGTATTCTTTTTCAGGGTCAGAATCATATACAATCCCTGCTCCAGATTGAAAATAAACAATATTGTCTTTTAAAACCATTGTTCTAATTGCGATGCACGTATTCATATCGCCCGTAAAGTCAAAATATCCAATCGCCCCAGAATATACTCCGCGTTTACAATTTTCTAATTTATTAATTATTTCCATGGCTCTAATTTTAGGTGCACCTGTTAGTGTACCTGCTGGAAACCCTGAATATAGAGCATCAAAAACATCATTTCCTTTCGCTAATTTTCCTTGAATATCTGAAACAATATGCATCACATGAGAATAATATTCAACCTTCATAAATTCTTTTACTTTCACTGAATTTATCTCTGCAGATTTCCCAACATCATTTCGCCCTAAATCAACTAACATTAAATGTTCTGCTCGTTCTTTTTCATCATTTAATAAATCTTTTGATAATTCAATATCTTCAATGGAATTCTTTCCTCTTGGACGAGTACCAGCAATAGGTCTTATTTCAATATTTTCATTTTCAACTTTTACAAGTAATTCTGGCGAAGCTCCAATAATTTCAAACTCACCCATGTTCAATAAAAACATATAAGGAGATGGATTTATTATGCGTAATGCTCTATACAAGGTTATTGGGTCAACATTTGTTTTTCGGTTAAATTGTTGACTTAAAACAAGTTGAAATACATCACCTGATTTTATATATTCTTTTGTCTTTTTGATTGAATTTAAGAAATTTATTTTTGAAACATTTGATTTTGATTTTGATTTTTTAGATTTTTTTGGGGTTTGGTAATCTATATCTGCATGTAGCGATTCTCCCATTTTATCAATTTTATTATTCGCTTCTATAAATGCATTTTTTAAGTTTGTATTTTTTGTTACATGTACATTTGAAAATAAAATAATTTCATTTTTTAAATGATCAAATGCAATAATTTCATTGAAAAACATAAACATTGCATCTGGTGTATTAATATTATCTTTTGTATGAATTGGAATATTTTCAATCCATTGAATACTTTCATATCCTAAATTTCCTACCCATCCTCCTGTAAATGATGGAAGGCCTTCCAATTTAGGCGCATTATTATCTTTTAACTCATTTTTTAAAATATGAAGAAATGGTTTATTTAATATTTCCCACGAATTATTTATGAGATTATATGAATTTTGATTTTCTGCTTTATATATTTTTATTGGATCTCTACCAATAAATGAATATCGCCCATATTGTTCACCTTTCTCAACGGATTCAAAAATAAATGAATATGTTGAGGATTTTGTGAGTTTCATATATGCAGAAATAGGGGTGAGTAAATCTGCAATAATCCGTTTGTAAACAGGTATTGTTTTATAATTTTTTGATAATGATATAAATTCAGTATATTTCATTTTATAAATAAAAACCCCGAAGTAAAATTCGGGGTTAATTCTGTATAGCGAACACGCGCGGAGCAGTTTTACCCTTTAAATGTGACACCAATAGTTAAATGTTAAATTTTCCATTAATTCCAATTTATTCACCTTTTAATTTGTAAAGCAAAAGAAAAGAATAATTTTTAAAGAATTACATAGTTTTTATTTTAATAAAAATCTTACTAATATTAGAATGCCACGACTACGGCCAATTAAATGTTTGGATTGATTATTTAAATTACCCAGATCAGTTTAGGTAAAATTCTTCAACACAGTCTAAATAGCCCTCTTGTTTTCTAAAAAAAGATTTGAATTAAGATGAAAAAGGTACTTAACACAACGTTATTTGAGGTAGGAAAGTGTTAACAAATAGATTATACTTAAATAAACCTCTGAAATATAAAATGTATGTTTCATTATTTTAATAATATTATCTTATGAGTAGAAATTGAATTATCAATTTTTAATTTTATAAAATATATCCCAGAAGGAGATAAATTACCATTCCAATTTATTCTAATCTCACCTGATAATTTTTGATTATCAATTATTGTTTCAATTAGTTTTCCATTTAAATTAAAAATTTCAATAGTAACTTCTTTTAGTGTCATAATTGGTATGTTAAATTTTATAGTCGTAATTGGATTAAATGGATTAGGAAAAGCTGAAATTAAATAATAATTATTTAGCGCAATATCATTTTTCTTTATTGATAAGCTTGATGTTGAAAATTGAAATTCATCCCCAGTTTTAATAGGTTTATTAGTAACCCATCTATAAACAGAACCATCAGCTGGGAATAAAATGATTGTACCAAAAGCATGG
>JACKQG010001146.1_pt1 | contig 37168 bp, 30 predicted proteins | sample 8237621 | NCBI WGS metagenome assembly JACKQG01 (sample SAMN15677084, study PRJNA649215) | marine metagenome | biome: marine; feature: Black Sea; material: saline water; isolation source: suspended particulate matter (SPM) from the Black Sea western gyre | collected 2013-06-09/2013-06-10 | depth... | reverse complement strand
GGAGACAGAATAAAAAAAAAAGAGGAGATTTTTTAGAAACGAGAAGATGTTTTCTTTGCTTCGCCCCGATATAAAAAAAAAAAACAAAAATCTACAGCAAAAGACAAATTTCTCTACATGTCTCATGGTGAAGAGTAGGAAAGTTTCCCACAGTCTCTAAACAAAAGCAGCCCGGTTCCCGCCGATATTGTCGATTTGCCTGAACCGGTTGTCGGGTTCTACGGGAATATGCATCCATGGGTGGACGTGGCGCTGATTGCCTCTTTGGCATCAGCCCGCCCCGACTGGTCGTTTGTTCTTATTGGTGAGATTTACACCGATGTATCTAATCTTGAGTCACTGCCGAATGTCTACCTTGCGGGCAGGAAAGAACATTCTTTGCTTCACAACTATTGCAGGGGCTTTGACATTGCCACGCTCCGATAAAACTTGGAGAAGCTGTGATCGCTGGATTAGCTGTCGATGGCAGCGCTGAAATGTTACAGGCAGTAACCGTTATTAAAAACAATATGTTGTGGCTTGGTGTTGTTGTTATGTTTGCAGCCGTAATCCTCATTAGTTTGTTTGCCAGCAGGATTACAACGCCACTTAAAAAATTGGAAAATGCAGCCAATGAAATCAGCGAAGGGAATTTGTTATCGGAGATACAAATAAGTGGGAAAGATGAAATAGGATTTTTAGCCGAGACCATGGAACAGATGCGGAAAAGTATTATTGAGCGGGATAAAAGGCAACAGGCAATGTTAGCCGGTGTCGCCCATGAAATAAGAAATCCGCTGGGGGGAATAGAGCTTTTTTCCGGCTTGCTGGAATCTGAAGTTCAGGGAGATGAACTTAAAAATTATGCAAGTAAAATCTCCAATGAGGTGGGAAACCTGAAAAAAATTATCCAGGGATTTTTGGATTATGCACGTCCGTCGCCAGCAGAACCTGTTTGTTGTGAGATTTATCCAATTTTTTGGGAAGCTGTTTCTTTACTGAAAAATGATATGGACGAAGTAAAAATAGAATTTCAACCAACAAATGAAAAAATTCAGTTGTTAGTTGATCCGCAGCATTTAAAGCAGATATTTTTAAACCTAATTCAAAATTCAATTCAAGCCATGTCAAGAAATGGCACAATTTTTGTGAAAGCTGAAAAGGTGGACGAACATACTATTATTTCGTTTGCTGATACGGGCATGGGAATTCCACCAGAACTGGCAGATGAAATTTTCGAACCGTTTTTTACGACCCGGGAGAAAGGAACCGGGTTGGGGTTGGCAGTCGTTAAAAATTTGGTTGAAGAGAATGGAGGGAAAATAAAGTATATTTATTCTGGAGAACATGGAGCACATTTTTTGATTGAGTTTTTGAATAGACTTAAAATTTAGTTTGCCACGAAGACACGAAGTTTAAAAGAAATAAAATGGCAAAACTATTTAGCTAAATGATTTCTGCTAAAAAGATCAGGCTAAAAAATCAGCGGACAGGTTGCCCAGTATCGTTTTGCTTATTACTTTTTTTCCTTTGTGCCTTCGTGTCTTGGTGGCAATCTGTTAAAAAAAAATAGTACAAGGAGTAATCTTGTCCAAATTATTAATCATTGATGACAACGACACCATGCGCGAAGGCATGGTTGCAATTGTCAAAAAACTCGGCTTGGAATGTGATGAAGCAAAGGACGGGAATAGCGGTGTAAACCTGGTCAAAAAAAACGATTATCACCTGGTCGTAACAGATTACCGGATGGAGGGCTTGAACGGCATCGAAGTACTCAAACAGGTAAAAAACCAGTCTCCCAAAACTGAAGTCATGGTCATCACAGCTTACGGTTCCATTGAACTGGCAGTTGAAGCGATGAAGTATGGCGCGGTTGATTTTATCACTAAACCATTTTCCCACGATGAATTTAAAATAAAAGTTCAACGAATTTTAGACCGGGTAAATGAGAAGAGAGAGCTAACACGCATCTCCGATGAAAATATTTATTTGCGCGAAAAGCTCGATGAGCAGTTTAATTTTGGTGAAATAATCGGCAATTCAAAATTAATGAAGGATGTTTACCGAACAATTCAAAAAGTTGCTTCGGCCGATTCATCTGTGTTAATTTATGGAGAAAGCGGCACCGGCAAAGAGCTTGTTGCCCGCGCAATTCATAAAATGAGCTCACGGAAAAATAAACCATTTATCCGGGTAAATTGTGGCGCGCTGGCTGAAACATTGCTTGAATCAGAACTGTTTGGTCATGAGAAAGGCGCATTTTCCGGGGCAATAAAACGGAAAAAGGGCAGGTTTGAATTAGCCCAGCAAGGCAGTATTTTTCTTGACGAGATCGGGGACATTTCTCTGAATATGCAGACCAAATTGCTGCGGGTGTTGCAGGAAAGAGAATTTGAACGAGTTGGGGGAGAGGAGACAATTCAGGCTGATGTGCGGATTTTAGCAGCCACAAACAAGCACCTTGCTGAACAGGTGGAAGAAGGCAAGTTCAGGGAAGATTTATATTACCGGTTGTTTATTATCCCCATTTATTTACCAGCGTTGCGGGACAGAAAGGATGATATCCCGTTGCTTGTTAACCATTTTTTGAAAAAGTTAGCAGCAGATTTGAAGAAAACGCCAATTCAAATTTGCCAGGCAGCCCTTGAAAAATTAGGTGAGTACAACTGGCCCGGGAATGTACGGGAACTGGAAAATGTGCTGGAACGTGTTTTGGTACTTTGCGAAAATCAGCAAATCGATGTTTTTGATCTGCCGATATTGACCCGGTCAAATTCAGCAAAAATTCCTTCGGATGTGGTTGATCGACGTAATTTTAATTTGAATGATACGCTTTATGATATCGAAAAACAGCTCATCCAAAGAGCTATGAACGAGACAGGCGGAAATAAATCCAGGGCAGCAAAACTGCTGGGAATTAAAACCAGTTTGCTTTATTATAAATTGGAAAAATATAATTTACTAGACAAAAAATAGTCAAAATGATTAAAGTCAAAATCATTTAAAAAAGTCACTATTCAGCGTTGCTACAAAAGTCATTCTGAGGGAGCTTGCGACCGAAGAATCTCTTTAATATCCACACTTTTTTGAAAATAATACGAGATTCTTCACTTCCCAACATCACCATTCCCTTCCCTCGTTCAGAATGACATTAATACAACGAATAGCTGAACAGTTACAAAAAAATAATTATTTTGATTCTAATTATTTCCGCTAAAAAGAAGGCGGACAGGTTGACAACAATATTTTTGTTGCCAATTATTTTGTTTTATAACAGTTGGCGAAACTATAAAATGAGAAAATTTAAAATGAAACGAATAATAATAATAACAAGTCTCCTGTTGATAGCAACAACAGGCTTGCTCCTTGCTCAATCCAGCCAAGAAAAGCAGTGGCAGGAAAAAATATTTGAGCGGGAAAAACAAATTGAAAACCATATAGCCAAACGAGCCCAACTAATGTATATAGGTGATTCACTAACTTCGGCAATTCAAATTTTTAAGGGCGAAAAACGGCTCAATGTTTTTCAACGGCAGCAACTGGAGCAATTGTTAAAGTCTTCACAAATAAATAATCAGCAATTGAAAAAACAAGACCAGGAAATTATTCAAACAGAAAAGTTATACCAGGATGAACTGCAAATAATTATTCAATGGCATGAAGGTAAAATTGACAGCCTGTTAGCCCTGCAGAAAATGAAAACAAAAAAAATAGATGGATCAATCATTAAAAAACTTGCAGGTTTAAAAACAGAGCGTGATTATTATTTAAAAAAACTAAAGCCGCGCTTTCTAAAAAAAGTACCTGGTAATACAATTACCATCAGTGAGTTCGATTCTTATCAAAAGATCAGACAAAAAGCGGATTTGTTAAAAGACCAGGAAGAAAAAATCAGGAAACAAAAGCAGTTGCTGACCAGTCAGACCGCGGATTTGGATAATGAACTTAAGTTGCGCAGTCGCATGAATGAACTAATTTCCGATACATATTTAATGGATTATGATTCGGATATACCTTCACAGTCTGCCATGGCAATGGATGAAAAATCAGGTAGAAACCAAAATTTAGATTTTAATGAAGCTGTATATGTAGGATATGGCGCAACAGAAGCATCTCCCATAGATGCAACAGACATTCTTATTCTCTATGCTGATGTAAGTGAATTTTCAACCATGGATTTGGAGTTGTACATACAAAGATTACGAGCGGTTGAAAAACAATTGGGCAAGTCGGCTGACAGTCTTCAAATAAAAGCGAACCTGTTTTATCAAGCTGCGGAAAAGAAAAAGAAGGAAATAAAAAAGTGATTTCATCCTTTCTTAAAATTGTGATATGTTTTCTTCTTTTGACGAACACTTCGGTATTCTCCCAGTCTCAAAAAAAATCATGGACTATCAAAACAAGAATCCAGCATGGTGTTGAATACGACAATAATATTGAAGAATCACGGGATTTTGCTCAATCAGATGGGCTGATGAAACTCGTATTGAACAGCAAGTTGAAATATTTTCAAAACAAGTGGTTCGTTCAGTTAAATTATCATGGGGGAATGCAATATTATTTTGCTTCACAATTTGAAAATAAATATTCGCATGATTTCTCCGGGGCTGTCAGCTATTGGCAATCACGAAGGATTCGGATTGGCGGAAATTTCCATACCCGATTGAAAGCTTACAGCAGACGGAATTGGGATTATTTTTTGACTGATTATGAAACGTTTATTTCCTTTCCTTTTTCCCGGTCGGAACTAACATTTTATTATACCTTGCAGGGATTGAACTATTTAAGCTATGATCAGTTTGATTTTGGCGTAAATAAATTTGCGATGGCTTTTCAAACAAAATTGGGAAAATATAATACCATTCGATTGAAAGGTTGTCTGCAAAATATAAATTTTGTGAGATACGCTTTGTCCTACGATCCTCAATTAGAAGAAATATTAATAAAAGGACAAAAACAAAAAGATAAAAATAGTTATTTTTCATTTCAGTGGCGATATCAAAAAAAATGGCTTCTATCGACAGAATACCTTTATCAAAAAAACAGGTCAAACAGTTACGGATTTTCCTACCAGTTTCATCGAATAACACTTTCGGCGGCAACACACTTTAAAATGGGCCTGTTAATGCGTCTCTTTGCCGGATTGCAGAGAAAAAAATATGCAGAAGCCCTGGACAAATTGATTGTTACTGAACTGGATTCTGAACGGGAAAGAAGCAATTTTGTCATTTTAGATTTTTCGAAAGACCTCACAGGACATTTGAGCGCCCTCATTCGTTTATCCTATTATTATAATGAATCCCCAATACCCGGCAGGTATTACCGGAAATCTCTTTCTTCGTTTTCGCTTGAGTATCGTTTTTAACATTTATCCTTGAAAATATGCTGGTTACATCCTTTCTTAATCACTCCTATCAATTATTTGATATTAGTATCAATTTTTTGATAATTATTATATTTCCAATAGTTGAATTTGTTTCCAGACAGAAAAGCTGGTGAGATTTTTTATTATTTATTTGGATTGAAAATTAATAAGTTAGAACAGATGCCATCGCTTTAAGCGATGGCATCTGTATCGGAAATAAGCTGGCATGCAAGTTGCCAATACCTGTTCTGAAGAAACTAAAATATCAAAATTAAAAGAGGAAAAAATGAGAAAAAAATTATTGTTTATCACAGCAGTATCATTTTTCTTAATGAGTTCAGGATTGATTGATGTTTTAATTTCCGGCGACGGCAAGATCAAGCTTGGCTTTTTAGAAAATTTTAATCAAGCTTCCGCGCCAACAAAAACTTTCAGCGCACCATCGGCGCGCGTATTGAATTCAATGGAAATTATGGTGAATATGGGCAGCTCATTTGGCGTTGAACAAACTGATGGATTCCTGGGAAAGATTGCCATTGGATTGGGTGGCATTGCGGAAATAGAATTGACTCGTTCCAGTTTTATGGATAATTTGACCGGCAACCAAAAGAGTTTTCCTTCAACAGTTTTTAAAATGTCTTTAGTACCGCAGCACCTGGCTCAAAATTGGTACATTCCCAATCTCTCATTGCAACTTCATTCAACTCCCTGGCGTTCAAATGTTGATCCCAATACAAGTTTGAAACAGGAAGTACGCGCAACTGATTTCCTTGGCAACAATTTATCAAGAATGAATATGGAGAATCGGTTTACCACGCTTTTTGGAATTATCGGAAAAGATTTTCATTTTCTCCGATTCCATGGCGGTATCTCTTTGACCGATGTCCGGGTAAGGAATAGTTATCAATGGATTTTTTACCAGGATTTGGGATATGACGTTTATGAAGAAATACCGGATCTGCAAAAAAATTTGATAAATCCTTATGGCAATGTGTCCATTTTTGCAAATGAAGATACGCGACTACTGGCTGAATTACAGGCGATCCCATTCATTGATTATAATATCAAAACTAAAAAGGTTGAAATAAAGAAAACGTGGCAGGCGATTGTCGGTGTCCGGTTCTTTATTAAAAAATGGATATCATTGGATACGGGGGTGAAATATTTGAGTTCTGCAAAAGGGATTGCTGACAGTGAAGTGAATTTTGGATTGAATTTTGTGCTGCCGTTTAAAAAGAATGAGAACACCATAATCAAATAAAAATTAAACCGCCGAGTTCGCGGAGAACGCGGAGAGTTTGTATGGAAATAAATGAATTGACAGGGAAAATTATTGGATGTGCTATAAAAGTACATCGAAAACTTGGCCCTGGGTTTTTGGAATCTGTATATCAAGCAGTTTTAGCTTATGAGTTGAAAAAAGCGAATATTCCTTACGAGAAGGAAAAAACATTACCTGTTCCATACGAAAATATTATTCTTGAAGTCGGATTTAGATGCGATTTCCTTGTCGATAAAAAAGTGATTGTCGAATGCAAAACAGTAAAAGAATTGACAGCATTTGATCAAGCTCAATTACTAAATTATTTAAAAATTACGAAATTGCAGGTTGGATTATTAATAAACTTTAATGTCATGATATTGAAAGACGGGATCAAAAGGATGGCTAATGATTTTAAAGGTTGATAGTTCTATTTTCTTTTTTCTTCGCGCTCTCTGCGATCTCGGCGGTGAATTAAATGATTTTTAAAATATGCACTATAAAAGGAAATTCCCATGATTAAAAAAAAGTTTGCTTCCACTTATTTCTTTTGTATATTTATAATATTGCTATCTGGCAATGTGTTTGCCGATGGCTGTTTTTTTCGTGCAAAAGAAGAACAGGTCGGGAATTCGGCTGAATCTCCCAATCAGCGGGCGTTGATTGTTTTTGACAAAAACAGGGAAACATTGGTAGTACAGGTAAAATACCAGGGTGATGCTGAAAAATTTTCCTGGGTTTTACCGGTACCTTCCATCCCTGAAGAGAACTCCATTACAACAGTCAGCGATTCAATTTTTACGCATTTGCATGATAGAACGCAACCCAAACTCTATATTTACTCAACTCGAAACTACGGTAAAGGTTCTATGGATGCCGGGTCCAATTCTGACGCTGAAATATATCAAGAGACCGGGGTTAATGTCTGGGAGAATCTTCAAGTTGGCCCTTATAAAATCGCTGTTATTTCCAGTTCCACCAGCCAGGCATTGATTAATTGGCTGGCAGAAAATGGATATGATTTTCCCCAAACGGCACAACAAATCGTTGAATTTTATACTCAAAAAAGTTGGTATTTTGTGGCTGTCCGCGTGAATGTATCCAACCGGTTAACGAAAGATAGCTCAACTTACCAGGCAGGATTGCCAGCGATTAAAATGATGTTCAAAACTGAAAAACCGGTTTTCCCGTTGCGAATTTCCGAATTGACTTCATCAGAAAATAATGAAATTGAATTGTATGTGGCAACAAGACATCGAATGACATGTGACGGTTATAATACGACTTCCATGAATCAAAATGAGGTTCAACAACTTTTAGAGAATAACTACTTGTCGCAGAATTCAAAATCATCTGGTTTTAATTGTGCTTGTGATCGAATGGTGGCGCCGGAACCCAAACCTGAACTGGAATATGAAACTTACTTTCAGCAAAAGCTAATGTCGTTTGCCGAGCCAACTTTTATAGTTGAATATGCATCGAATGGATATGAAACAGTTTTTGACTACACAACTGAAAATTATGATTTTTATTACAATGAATACATGAACGATTATTTTTCTTTGAACGAAGAATTTTGGATCACGCGTTTTCGAACAATATTGAGTCCACAGAATATGACAGATGATGTGTTTTTTAAACGAGACCCAAATGGAAACAATTATCTAACGCTTCATTTTTGGATTGAAGAAAAACAACCCAATCCCTGGAGTTACAGTATTTATGTTACGCCAGGCTTCCTAATTTTTCCGATATTTTTTTCAAAGAGAATTAGGAAGAAATATAGTAAGCATTTATTCGTTTCCGTGTTTTTATTATTAATTGCAATTGTTTGATTTACAAAAAAATGGAAGGAGACAAGCGATGAATACAAAAACGTTTTCTGCAATTTTTATTCTTTTGGTTATTCTGTCTTTGGTTAGTTCAACAAATGCTCAAATGATCGCCAACATTTCGGAAGATGTCCAAACAGACTTCGGTGTTTATCAGCCTATTACAGTTGAGTTTACACCAAGTATTCCTTCATTCACTGTAGCGCCTGATTTTAGCAATGTGACTAATTTCTATCATTTAGCGGATTACTTAAATTCAACAGATTCTGTTTTTTTGAATCAAAACCATTTTGCTGTAAAAAGAAGTCGCTACAAACAACTTTTTGACATTTATAACGACTGCACCTGGGACGGTACCCCGATATTTGTCACAACAGATGCCGTATTACATATTTATCATGTTTTATTTGATCATTTTTTATCAGAAATAGAAATGCAAAGATTTGTTGCTTCACTAAACCTGATGACTGATGTTTTAATTGATGGAACTGAATCAGCCATGAATGAAGCAAATTTGGCGATAACACAGGAAGCTTTAAACAGAAATTTAGCTTTTCTTTACGTGGCAAAAAAACTATTAAATCCGGAAAACAACACATTATCGGAGTCTGTAAAGGAACTCGTTACAGCAGAATTGGATTTGATTGAAAAACATGATGGCTTTCATTTCTCTCCCATCTTTGGTGGATTTTCAAAATTAGATTACAGCCAGTTTAATCCACGGGGGCATTACACAAAAAACGATACGCTCAAATCATTTTTCAAAACCATGATGTGGTACGGTTGGACTATCTTTACTATGGAGCCTGATAAATTTCCCGGGCTGGCAGAACGCCATACGCTTCAGGCATTAATGCTCGTGCAATTGATTCATAATTATGATTTATTCGGAGGCCCAGCAACTTTAACTTTATGGGACGAAATTTATGAACCGACTGTCTTCTTTGTCGGAAAAACCGATGACCCGAATATCCGAAATTATAAATTGATCGGGGAATATGTTTATGGAGATGAATTTTTAACATTACCTGCCGACAGTCTATCGAATCCAACGAAGCTTAATGGTTTTATGGAAGAAGCACAAAAATTACCGGAATCCAAAATCCATAATTGGGTTTACGGTACATTTTTAACCTACAAAGGATTCCGTTTCATGGGACAGAGATTTATTCCCGATTCATATATGTTTGCTAATTTGATTGATCCTTTTGTTTCATATCGGTATTTCCCCAAAGGTCTGGATGTTATGGCGATTTTGGGTTCGGATAGAGCTTATCAAATACTCGATGAAGTTTATCAGGAGACAGCTTATGGTGGTTATGTACAGCAAATAAATAATTTTAAAAATGAATTTTCTAATTTGAATTCAAACGATTGGGCGCAAAATCTATATTGGAACTGGCTGTACTGTCTCATGCCCTTACTTTATCAAAAGGGTGAAGGGTATCCATTTTTTATGCAAACAGATGCTTGGAGCGATAAGGAACTGCTGACTGCGCTGGCTTCCTGGGCTGAATTACGGCACGATACAATTCTTTATGCAAAACAGAGTATGACGCCGTGTGGAATAACGCCCGGACCGCCGAAAAGTTATGTCGAACCAAATCCACATCTTTATGCCCGCTTGGCAAGCCTGGTGCGATACACGCGGGACGGGCTTCATTCCCGAAATTTATTATTGGACGGCTTTGGCGATAAGCTCGAATTGTTTGAAAAGCTACTTTTATTTTTTACAAGAATTTCCATAAAAGAATTAGAAAATATTCCGTTAACAGATGAAGAGTACGAGAATATTTTCTGCTTCGGCAGGGCGATGCAGCAGCTTGTCTCTGTTACTAAAGATCCCAATGATCCCTGGAATTATGATGCAGATGATATGGCGGTTGTTGCCGATGTTCACACAGATTCCAATTCAGAAAGGTGCCTGGAAGAAGGAGTGGGGTATCCGTTAGAAATATTTGTTATTGTTGGTGAAGGCGGAACGATTCGATTAACACGGGGCGCAATTTTTTCATATTATGAATTTACGCACCCCATTGCAGATAGATTAACAGATGAAAAATGGCGCAAAATGTTAACCAGTGAAAATCAACCTGAGCTTCCTCGTTGGACAGATACTTTTATGAATGTTGGAACAGAGCCACACTCTTACACTGAATTTGTACCTGATAATCTTTTCCATAAAGAATTCACAAGCGTTGACTCGAAAGGGAAAATAGCCGTACCACAATTCACCAGGCTTTTGCCGAATTATCCAAATCCGTTTAACCCGGGAACAATTATTCGGTTTGAGTTAGATAAAGTTAATTTTGTTAGACTGGAAATTTTTAATATTTTAGGACAGAAAGTAAGATCGTTACTATTGGAAAAAATGAGCGCCGGCTCACATAAAATAAACTGGGACGGAAAGAATAATAAAGATGAAATCGTACCAACAGGGCTTTATATTTGTAAAATGACTGCCGGAGATATATCACAGTCAATAAAGATGTTCTTGGTACGATAACTAATTAGTGTCTGTCCGAAAAACCTTGTTTTTGTCATTCCGGCAATTTTTTAAGCCGGAATCTCCTTGTATAACAGAATGGATTCCCGCTAAAAACATGCGGGAATGACATCTCGGACAGACACTAATTAATGAAAAGAATTCAGGAGGTTGCTATGAAATTTATAAAAAATATTCTTATTCTAATGATGCTCGGAATAATTTTCAGTAGCTGTGATAAAAATCCCACGGAACCAGAAAATGTGATCAATTCATGGGTGAGTAATAATACAAAAAAAAAAATCGACAAAATTATCGACCAGATCAATCCGATGACAGTGATGTTTTTGATCAATGCCATTTATTTTAAAGGTACCTGGACATACCAGTTTGAAGAAGAAAATACGATAGAGACGCCGTTTTATCTCCCGGACAACAGTGAAAAAATGTGCCAATTAATGAAGATTGCCGGAACTTTTAATTATTATTCGAATGACAGAATGAAAGCGGTTGACTTACCTTATGGCGATAAAAAATTCAGTATGACTGTTATTTTGCCGCAAGGTGATTTCGGGATTGATGATTTAATAACAGAATTGAATCAAACAAATTGGAATAATTGGATCGGACAATTTTGTGAATCCGAGGGAGAAATATTTTTGCCCAGGTTTACGTTGGAATATGAAAAATCATTAAAAGAAGTATTGGCACAGCTTGGAATGGGGATTGCTTTTTCAGGTCAGGCGGATTTTACAAGAATAAACAAGGGCGGTAATTTGTTCATCAGCGAAGTTAAACACAAAAGTTTTGTTGAAGTTAATGAAGAAGGAACCGAAGCAGCAGCTGCCACGTCAGTTGAAATTAGTCGTACTTCTGTTGGTTCCGGCTTTGTTTTTAGAGCGGATTGTCCGTTTGTTTTTGCTATTCGTGAAAAAAATTCTGGTAGTATATTATTTATCGGAAAAATTGTTGATCCGGGTTGAGATAATATCAAAATTCTAATGAGAATAGAACGCGGATGATCCACCAAAAAAGACGGCGGACGTTCCGCGCGGATTACACAGATATTCGCGGATTTAAAACCGTGGTAATCCGTGTCATCCGTGTCATCCGCGTTCTATAAAATCTTTCCGAATATACAAAAAGTTAATTGTTTAGCAACTAATTTACTAATTTCCCCTGTCAATGCAGGTAATTAAGGAGGAAACCATGTTACGAAAAACCTTTTCACTGATCATTCTTTTTCTGATTATTTCTAATATTCAAATTATTGCTGATGTTCCAACATCTGTAATCCACCGTCCAAACGTTCCGTATTACATGCAGTCGATGAACTTCCAGTCAGTTGGGATGCGGATTTTTCCATCCCGAATATCCGGCTTTGTTTTTGATCCGTATGCTGATTTGATCTGGAATCCGGCGTATATTATGCGTCAATCAGAGAAGACTGTTTACCTGGATTTTAATCCAGAAGCTTCAATTTCACAATTTGGTTCTCCTTTGACATCACAATATGAAAATAGCGATTTAGTAATTCCAGGATGGTACACGCAAACAACGAGAAACAACCTGCAAACGACGCCGCATTATAATTTTGCAGTGTTGGCGCCCATTAGTTCAAAATTAGTTGTTGGCTTCATGAATCGGTTGATCTTTGATTACAAACCATTTCGATCCGTTCCGTCAGGTGATCCGGGAAATGAAGATAAATGGAGTGATTATGAAAGACCGGCAGATTTGGAGCCGCAAAGACTGGAATCAGATAATAATCAACAGACTGTATTGGGGGCACAATCTGAAATATTATTGGGGTACAAATTATCAAAAAAAATTGATCTCGGTTTCAGATTAGGACATTACTTTTATAATCGGGATGGAGACCTGTTCGATTCCAAATGGGCTTTTTATCCGCATTCTTCTTCCGCAAATCTAAACGATGAATCTTTTAATATGGATGGTGATCATTTTGAAACCGGTATGGGGCTTCTTTTTCATTTGAATAAGAAAACACGGCTGGGATTTTACGGCAGTCTCATGAGTGGCAAAAGCACAGAAAAAATAGCTTCTTTGGACAGCTCCAAAGCATGGCATGAACAGGACACGGATACCACTTATTACCGGATTAACCATTTCCTATTGGACAGCGATGAGAATTACTCAACTAAAGCAAAAAGACCTGAATTCAGAATTACATTTGAAAGGGATATTTCAAAAAAATTAATGTTTCGATCTTTTTTGTCTTATACCTGGATGAACGAGGATATTTCAGGATTGTTCATTTCAGCAGATACCACTTATTCGGACAGGACTTACGATTATTACCAATATACTAACTCCCATTTTAGGCGTAATGAATCCCATGGCAGCCGGGAAAGTACGTTGACCGGTTCGGGAAAAAATGAATCAAATAAATGGAGATGGTTCGCTTCTTTGATTTATAAACTAAAAAGAAATTGGGCGGTTTTTGGAGGTGTTCAATTACAAAGATTTGTTTATGAAAAAGAATGCGATGAATCTTCCGGTTATACTTCACACAATTGGTCAGAATATACTATTTTCCAACCTGAAACGAGAAGAAATTATTATACTCACACAAAGGACTATTCATTCAAAAAAAATTATGAGCAATGGTCTGCTTTTTTGCCGATTGGAATAAAGGCTAATATCTCCAAAGGACTCTATCTTATCTTGGGATCGGATATCACGTTCACGTTGACTGATGAGAGTTCAGAAGGCAAGTTGTTATATCCTCAAAAAATAACCCGCAAATGGGAAGACGGAAAGCTTATCGTGGAAGATATTGAAACAGATCGTTATGAAGAATTCAATTCCGATCCGGCAAAAGAATTTTCACGCGTCCTGGCACATCGATTTGGAATTATGTACCAACACAAATCAGGCGCACGGTTGTATTTCCGGGCTTTTGAGGATGTTTTTAAAACGACAAATTGGGCGTTGGGATTTGAGATGAATTGGTGAAAAGGGTAACTTGGTAATTAGGTAATATGGTGATTGGGTATTAGGGTAATAGGTTGATTGGGTAATAAGGTAATAGGGTTTGGACGGTTGATGCTTTTATAAATTCATCATACCAGGTAACTGGATTTGAAATTCTTTATCTTGTGGAAAAATTCTTAATGTTAAATTTAAAAGGTCTGGTAGATTAACCTTTTCACTCGCATGAAGAATTTCTATCCCGGCTAATCTACCGGCAGCGTCAATATCGACAAAGATATCTTTACTAATATCAATAGTTTTTTGAGATGTAACTCCGGCGAACCAAATGGAGAGAGCATCTGCTGTTTTATCATAAGAAATTTCCATGTTTTTAAGATATTAATAAATTAGTGTAAAATCAAGTGATTTATTATTAGTACTAAAACAAGTATCCATTTAATATTTAATGGTAATTTGTGAAAATAGCTTTTTGTTATAAGTTTGCTATAATGTTAGCAGAATAATTTATAGCAGAATTATTCTGCTACAAATCATTCTGCTATAAAATATTTTTTACCATGCAATAAAAAAAGAATGATGTATTTACCGTATATTATTGGCGGATACAAAAACACGAACACAATACGTATAATATCAATAAAATAATGAGAAAATTAATGGTACTTATGAAACCAATTTTTATTATCTTTTGTATTTTTAACCTTCTTTGTTCGTTATGCGGTGATTCAATTAATGGGCCCGAAACGCCGGAAGGAAGTTACACTTACACAGCTTACGATTCAACCGGAGTAAAGATTGTTACGGGTTGGATGAAAATTGTTTTTGATGATAGCATCAATGTTACGGGAGAATGGAAATTTGAAAAAATCGGAAACCCGGAAAATATTGGCCCACAAGTCGGATCGGGTGAACTTATTGGGATGTACGATGAACCAGAGCTATCAATTAATTTGAATCCTAACTGGGCTGATAATAATGTTTTTCTTCATGGTGATTACTGCGAAGATAAAATTGCCGGGGAGTGGACGTTTAGCGGATTTCCTGGGGTAATTAATAAAGGAAAGTTTGAAGCTGTGAAATAAAATTAATGTAGTGGTTCACCTCCTTTTTAATTTTTATAGTTATGTGAACAAAAAATGATTTACGAATAAAGATTAACGATTTTTGATTTATGAAGGAATGGTGTAAGAAAAAACAGAAGTCATTGAATCAACAATACTTCTAAAATCGTTAATCGTTAATCCTTATTCTGAGATCAAATGAATGAACAGCAAAGGTGGGGAACTATAACAAATCAACTAATATGAGGGAAAATTATGCAGAAACGACGAAATTTTACCGGAATGATATTAACACTCTTTCTACTGTTAATTTTAACAAACACAACCAACGCCCAATACTGGCGTGAACGGGTTTTGGAACAATCTTTTGAGAAACAGGATTTCTTTTTTACACCCAATTATTTAAATCCTTATGGACTCGGTAATTTTGACAAAGTAACACCGGGCTTGTTAGATGATCCGATGTTGAATTTGATTATTAATCCGGCAAACACATATTCTGATACTACAAAAAACACATACCTTTACATGGATTTCAGAAGCGCTCACAACATAAACGAAAATCAAGGATATGCTTATCCAATGTACGGTTATGCGGACATGCGTGTTCAAAGCAGCAGCTATTATTATCCATTCCATTATTCGGAATCACGGAAAGCATTAATGCCGGTTTTTTCCGGGGCATTTTTAACACGTCCATTTAAGAAATTTGGAAAAGGATTGTCCCTTGGTTTAACATACCAGGTTGTAATGCAGGATGATGATTATTACACAGTGCCGAGTGATATTTATCGTTCCAATATTGGTCAGGATTATTCAGGAAATCGTACCGCTGATGAATCATCGATCCCAATTGTGGACAAATACAGCGGCGAGGATAAAATGCACCAGCTTGGGCATTTTCTTACTTTTTTCACCGGGTATGATTTTTCCAGCATATTGCAGCTCGGATTAAAAATCAATCGAACAATTGTTGACAGTGACGGCGCTTTTGGTTCACAAAATCTCTGGGATTCTTATTCCCGGGCAGATTATACTTCATTCTGGCATAATATGGAATCCCGCGATCAGAAGTATGATCACTGGGACGTTGCCGGAGGAATCAAATTCAATTTAAATAAACAGACATCTTTTGGAATTACCGCAGGGTATCTTTGGGGAGATGTGAGGCAAAACATGGCAAATGTGGATTCATCGTTGTATCATCATGGTGAGGTGAATGTAACTGAGGACTGGAGCCTGTATCAAAAATCCGGCGCATCGGCTAAAGATTGGTTTCATAAAGGTAAAGATTATTATGGCGGTGTTGACTTGAGCCATAAGCTTGATGATTCGAAAACATTCAGATTTTATTATTTGTATAATAAACAGGATGTTGATATTTCGGTTAGCGCAAATGTGCGGGATACATCGTACAGTAATTATTCGTATGAAGGGACAAACTATTTTTATAAAAGTGAAAGTGATTATGCTTTGACTGACATCAGAACCGGAACCGGTAACAGTGAAGTTAAAACCCATCGATTCATGGGAGCGCTGTTGTGGAAGATTGATGAGAAGAAAAAAATTAGTTTTGGCGTAAACGTGGAGTTGCAGGATCGGAATACAATTACTGAAGAAGATGTTTTCTCTAACAGGCATTACCAGGATTATTACCGTTCTGAATATGATCCCAACGGCAGCAAATCTTACGAGAGCACCATCGAAGATAAAATGTTAAACTGGCAGCTCTCTGCAAAAGCTACTCATATCCGAATTCCATTTATCTTCAACTGGCAGGTTTCCAAATCAGTCGAATTGATGTTTGGTCTGAATCGAAAAATGTCATCCTGGGAAATTGATGATGTAACGCTGGCGATTTTCAATTACCGGGAACAAACCAAAGATTCAACAACTGTCAAAAAAACAAATTTTGGCGAACGATACACACAACCACAGGAGCGACGCAGCGATATTGAAACAAGCGTGCTGGCAGGTTTGACAATTGCGCCAACAAAATTTTTCAACATTCGGTTTTTAGTGATGCCAAGTTTTAGAGATGCTTATGATGGTTCTGAATTGAGTGAGTTGCGTTGGTGGATTGGGGTGAATTTGTTTCCATAAAAATTGAAATAAACAATAATTCAAATCAATACTAATATCGGAGTAGAAATCATGGACAAAAGAAAAAAGAAAGGAAGATTATTGTTTGTACACATTTTCGCATTAGTTTCTCTTTCGATGATGGTTTTTAAGTCGTTCGTTGCTGCTCAAGAATATAACCGATTTCGGACATTTCATTTTTCTAATAATTCTTCTGACAATAGACATCCTCGCTTTAGCGGAGGAATTTACAGTGTTTGGGGAGACGCAGGTGAGCAACTGTGGCTTGTTTATGATTCAAAATTAGATTCCGGTAATACAGAAATTTTCACCAGTGTACGTTTTAGAGATGAAAATTTCTGGAGAGACCCTTTAAGATTAACAGATAATGTTTTTCGTGATGAATATCCAGTGGTGAAGCATGTCAACGAAAATACGATTGTAGTTTGGCAAACAAACCGTCGGGATAACTTCGATTTAATGTTTTCAGTTTTTGATGGAAATAACTGGAAAGAACCTGAATTTATTACAGATAGCAAATCAGATGATATTCATCCTGAATTATTAGTACACCAAATTTATGAGTATCCACAAACGGATACAGTTGTCGTGATTTTGGTTTGGGAAAGAGATCAGAAGCTTTACTGGAATCAGTATTCTGAAGCGGGTTGGAATTTACCAAAAGCTGTTACTAATGATTCAACAAATCAAACGAATCCATTTTTATTTGGTTTTGAAAATACTATCTCTATGGCATGGGAAAGAAACAAATACGGAAATGTGGACATTTTTGGAAGTTGGTTGGATTCAGAAACAAATGAATGGGTAGTTCCTATTCAACTAACTGAAAGTGAATTTGAAGATCGTAATCCATCGTTAGTTCAAGGTTATCAGGAAATGGGATTAATCTGGCAATCAAACCGCGATGGAGATTTTGACCTGTATTCCCGAGGTTGGCGGCAGGATAAAGATTCAATCCTTTTGTCCGATCCTGTAAGTCTAACAGAGAATGATAGTTCTGACGTTGATGCTTATACTCTTCTTATCCCGCATGGGTGAGTTATTGGTCCGGCGTTTGTTTGGGCGTCGAACGTGAGCGGAGCTTACGAAATATATTTCGTCAATGGTTGGGATTTGGCTTGGCAATTAGATCCATGGAATTCACTTCAATTATCCAGTGATTCATATTTAAATCGGGCTCCGGTCATATCTCCCTTTATGAGCGACACTGTCTGGGTAGCCTGGGAAAGCTATCGTGAGAATAATTGGAACATTATGGGAGCCGCTATTTATAATCCAGTAGGTGCGGTAAAAGAGAAAATAGCTGGTAATTTGTCTTCTTCTGTTCTGTTACAAAATTACCCGAATCCTTTTAATAGTTCAACAAATATTCAGTACCTTTTACAAAGAAATGATTTTGTGACTATAAAAATTTACAACCAGATCGGACAACAGATAAAAATTCTTCTTGATCAAAAATATGAAAGCAAAGGGATCCATAATGTAAACTGGGATGGGAAGGATGAGTTAGGAGTAAATTCACCTTCAGGAATTTATTTCTACCAAATCAAAATAGCAGACTTTTCGAGCACAAAAAAATTGAGCTTAATTCGATAGTATCAAATCACCAAGGAGGTGTGCCATGAAGAAAAGATTTTTAGTACTATTTATTATTTTTTTGACGAGTTTCATTCAAGCTGAAACAGAACCCGTCAAATTCATCCTATTCCGCATGGATTACCAAAGCTACGAAGTAAAAAATCTCTACTATTTCACCCAACCTTATGACATTGTTTTACCTGATTCGGAGGAAACCGTTTATCACGATCTGTACGTGAACATTATTCCTGCCGGTGATTTTGGAGAAACAACAATTCGCAGCAGAACCAGCGGGCAGATGGTTTACAAAGCAACCACAGTTTGGATGGGAAGCGGAGAACACATTTTTCCACCTTCGGCTGATGTTGCCGGTTTATTAACAAGTGCAGGCGATGCCATTCCAACAATTCCTGATTTGGAAGATTATTTTTTTGAATCAGGCGACCTTACCCGTGCAGATACGGCTTGGAACATCGCAAAGGAACTTGCACCGCTCTCTTTATTCGGTGATAGTGAATATAGCGCGTTGATTTACCTGCACTATTTTTCTGTTGGAATGAGTGATCCGACAACTGCTGAATGGATCATTTTATTTTATTCCATCGCTGATGAAATCCCTGAAGGGAAATGGAAAAATATTGGTAACAATTTAGTGGATCAATATATCAATGATGCAAATGTACATTTTGCTTATGAAGAAAATATGTTTGCAGCAACTACTCAAGGTATGTTTCATACCACAGATGGCGGAAACTCCTGGGGACTTGTTGAATTCTCAAATAATACAAAAGTAAACGTAACAGTTGTGGAAGCTACAGCTAATCCATGGGTTGATTGTTTGTGCGAATATCTCTATTTAGGAACCGAAGAATACTCGATGATTCCCGAAGAAAGAATGGGCAATGTTTACAGGAGTCAGCTCGATGGTCATGATTGGCAAGATACAAATTATCCCGGTGATGCAATTACAGCGATAGGAATTAATCCATATAATCCACACACAGTCTATGCAGCTTCATTTAATCCGTTTTATAATCGCTGGGGATTGTACAAATTGATGGGAAATGAAGGTTGGAAGAAGTTAATGCCCCAACCGACTGACAGCCGTATTTTTAGATTTAATCGTCTTGCTGTTTGTCCGAGAGATTCTAATTTAATTTTAGCTGGTACTGATCAGGGATTACTGATCAGTCGAGATGGAGGACAGGTTTGGGAACAGCATTTACATTTAAATATTTCGTCCATCAATTTTTTTGAAGACAAAATATTTGTTTCCACTAACAACAAACCTGAGTCACGGTCAGATGGAATCTGGGTGAGCGCAGACAAAGGTAAAAGCTGGGAGGTTTACACCTGGTGGACGCATTGCGTTGAAATGGTCGTCACACACCGGACTGAAAAAGGGAAACCAGCTTACTTTTTTTGGGGAGACAGCGGCAGAGGTGTCTTTGGCACCAGGGAAGCCCCGGATAGTTGGCAGAATATTAGTAAAGGTCTTCCCAATACGAAAATAACGTGCCTGGCACGGAATCTATCCAATCCACCTTCCATTGTTGCCGGAACTGAAAAGGGATTATTCAAATATGAACAAATCTCCACTGGAATCCAATCGCCGGGTAAAGAGAAGACCGCTCTGCCAAAATCAATAAAACTTTTATCCAATTACCCTAATCCTTTCAACGCATCAACAAAAATTCGTTATATTGTGGAAGAGAATTTTAGTAGTGTCAAGGTCGTTATTTATAATTCCCTAGGACAGCAGGTTAAAGTTTTGGTAAATGAAAATAAATCCAGCGGCGAATATTTGATTGAATGGGATGGTAGAAATGACAGAGCGGGAATTATGCAATCCGGAATATATTTTTGTAAAATAGAGTTGAATGGTTCAATTCGTGATTGGGCAAAGATGATTCTGCTTCGATAAAATATTGTAGGGCAAGATGGTATCTTGCCAAAAGTATTATAAATCAAAGTTGTATCTTTTAGAAACGGTTTCACCCACATTGATCAAAAAAACACGCGGATAATTATTTTTTTCCGTGTGCGTTTTTGATCAGTGTGGGTTTTTTTCTAAATTTTTCTTGTATAAATAACTTCTTCAGCAAGATGACATCTTGCCCTACATGAATATTGAAAAGAGAGTTTCCCTGACATTTTTGATTATGTCAGGTTTTACATTAGAAATTGATTTTAAAATAATAGTTTTTTTCAAGTTTAAAGGTAACTTGCCCAGATGTTTTCATTTTCATCTTTCCACAATTTATTGAATACTTTTTCAGAATGCAGCTTTAAGTTCTTGAAATCATCTTTTTCTTCAATTTTTTCCAGGAACGTAATGATGATTCTGCGTTTATTTTTTACATTAATTCTTTCCAATGGTATAATATTTTTCCCATCATAAAAGCCTTCAATTGATAGTAATTTTTCTGACATAATTTGCTCCTTTTCTGAACCAAAATAAATTTAATAAAAAAATTAAACAAAAGCAATTAGAAATTTTCTATTTATTGTCAAAGTTATTTTTAAATGTTTAAAGGCAAGATACCATCTTGCCCTACTTTTTCCTTGATTTTAATCACAATTTTCCCCATATTTATTGGTCAGTTTTTATCAGAAATTATTCTTTCATACTTAATAATAATATCCCAACTTTACAAAAACTAAAATTATGAAACCTCTTCCATCACCCCTAACAAAACTAATTTGCGGTGTCCTTTTTACTGATGAAGAATTATTAATTCAGGCGAAAGAACTAACGATTCAAAAATATAGTGCGATAGATTTTGAGAGCGAACATTTCACGTTTAATGTTTCCGATTATTATAAACCGGAAATGGGTTGGCCTATTCAACGACTGTTTTGGTCATTTGAGAAGTTGATTGATCCAAAAGATATCGCCGGAATTAAAATTGAATGTAATGAAATGGAAGATCAATTGGCATTCAATAAAAATAGAAAAGTGAATCTCGATGCTGGCTATATGGATTACGACAAAGTTGTTCTGGCATCTGCGAAGTACAACTGGCAGAAAATTTACCTGGATTATGGTATTTATGCAGACTTGACGCTGCGGTATGAAAAAGGAAAATATTTGCCATTTCCCTGGAGTTTTCCGGATTTCAAGGAAGGGCATTATAATGAAGTGTTATTGAAGATCAGGGAGATTTATAAAAAACAGCGAAAGATTAATGATTCGAAATTCCAATAACCAAAATCCAAATTCCAAATAAGCTCCAATCTCCAAATCCCAAGTTTTTTCCTGACAGAACCTACTTCTGGCTTTGTTCAGAGGTTAAGGAATTCCAAACGTTTGGAATTTAAGATTTGGGATTTATCCCGATTAAAAAGAATCGGGACAAGTTTTGGATTTTAGAATTTGGAGCTTGTAATTTTCCTAATTGTAAGAAACAAAGTTAAGTTGAACTTAAGATGAATAATAAAAAAAGAAACTATCAAATCATAGCAACACTTGGGCCATTAACAAAAAATAAAATTGATGAATTAATCGATGCCGGTGCTACCGGTTTTCGGTTAAATTGCTCGCATTTATCTTTACAAGAACTTTCTCGCTGGTTATTGAAGCTTGAAAAAGCATTTACTAAATTAGGAGATAGCTTGCCGGTTTGGTTGGATCTGCAGGGTGCGAAATTAAGAATTGGCAAATTGAGTAAAAACATTTTATTGAACAGGGGAGATGTTGTTCAATTTAAAAATAATTATCGGCAGCGATCTGAAGTGATACCATTGCCACATCAATCGGTGTTTGAAAAAATGCATAATGGTGATGAGATTTTATTGGATGACGGGAAAATAAAACTGCAAGCCACAGAAATCAAAAAAAACGAATTTTTTGCAGAAGTGACTATCCCCGGGGAATTGAGCTCCTTCAAAGGATTTATTATAAAAAATAATGAACCACCAATAAATGAAGTGGCAAACCGCGATCGTAGTTTCATTGAACAAACGCTTGACTTGGGATTTGTTGGCTATGCTATCTCATACCTTCAAACAGCGGATGAGCTGCAACTGTTTAAGAATTTGGCAATAGGTAAACAATTCACAGCGAAGATTGAACGGGAGCAAGCTTTTAATCAACTCAAACAGTTTGGCGATGCTGCGGATGTTTCCTGGTTGTGCCGCGGTGATTTGGGCGCCAGCGCTCAAATTTATGACTTATACCAGTTTGAAAAAGATTTTGCTGATCAAATGGCGCCAATTAGTAAACCATACCTGATCGCAGGGCAGGTTTTGGAAAATATGGTTGTTCATAACGCTCCCTCACGTTCTGAAATCGCTCATCTTGGTTTCCTATTTGAAAATGGCTACTCTGGTGTTGTCCTCTCTGATGAGACTGCCATCGGTGAATTCCCGGTGGAAACGGTGGCGTTTTGTCGGGAGTATTTTGAGTATTTGTTTGATTAACGTAAATGATGAGAGTTCTTTTTTTAGAGAGGGAGACTTTAGTGGCAAGGAGAATAATGAGACAAGGAGAGAGGGGGAGTGGGTGATGGGGAGAATGGATATTCAATCCCTCGCCATAAACACAAAAAATATAATTGCATTTCTTCCGTTTATTTAGTATATTAAAGAATGAAAATTCGCTATTATATTGATTCCGAAACAGACTTGCCACATATTTATAAACATGCTGTTACAGAGAGTGAAGCTGAAGATGTTTTAAGAAAACCTGGCGAAGAACGAATTGGAAAAGATGGTTCAAAAATAGCAATTGGCAAACAAGAGCAGGACGATACTTACGAATAATTTATGTTCCAGATCCAATTCCTGGAAGTATATTTGTAATTACAGCTATTGTATTAATTGGCAAACCTTTATTTGCTTTTAAACGAAGACAACGAAAGAAAAAATGAAAAAAAATACTTTTCCAAAAGGACGGGATGACGAAAAAGTTCGGAGAGTAATTTCCCATTATGAAAAACAGACCGATGAGGAGGCCCTGGCTGAAGATGAAGCATCCTATAAAGACAGAGAATATACAATGCTCGAGGTGCCAAATCAGCTAATCCCTGAAATACGCAAACTCATTTATAAATATCGAACGTCACGGCACCATGGAATAGTTGCCGATCGAGATGAATAAAAAACCCGGATTTTTTTCTGCGACAAAAATGTTTATCTTCAAATCAAATATCCTACTATTGTGCTTCCCTTATTTATTGTTATTACACACTCAAATAGGAGAAAAAAATGCCTTCAAAAAACATTGACGCACTGTTAGAAAACCAAAATCTGAAAAACGAATTTACCCGCCGTAATCTTGATTTGTCTCAAGTTTGGGATTCTACTCCGGATGATTTGGAATTGGAAAACAGACAATTGCTAAACCTGCTGGATTGGGTGGTAAAATATGAAGAATGCCACAGTCGGACGAAAATGGAAAAACAGCGATATGATTTTCCTCCCATCAGTTTTGATATTGATCCGGACAGCGACTGGCTGCGTTTTGAAAGGTGGATGGCAGGGAAAAAAATCCGTGGGAAATTGGAAGAACAATTGTCGGAAAAATATAAATCCAAGAAAGCTGATGAATTGACTGATGAAGAAATCTATGAAGAGTTACAGCTTCTCGCAGCCCATTTAAAAAAACTCCATTTTGAAGTTGATTATCTTGATAAAGGAATTCCACCCAGGTTGGTTTATGAAGAGTTGTTAGATACGCTGGGAGACGAATTTGAACAAATATCTGGTGGTTTCTGGCATCTTGATGGATGTACCGGCACCTGCCCCGATTGTTTTCAAAGACCGTGGTGTGAAAGTGGGGGAGACCTCTGCTGGGATGATGACGAAAAAGCCGGGTGTATGGTTTTTCCCGAATATTTAAAAAAGTATGTCTCACCATCTCCTGTTTCGCTGAAAATTTTGCAAAAGAAAGAAGAAGAGAATAAAATTGATTTTGATGATTTGGATGATGATTCTGTTTTTTAACAATGTTCATAATTTAAAAAAATATTGATTCTGATAAACATATTTAACCATATTTCTACGAAATAGAAAATGAGACAAGCAGAGAGAGACTTCGGAGAGAGGGAGACAAGGGGATGGGGAGAAGGAGAATCCACTCTCCCTGTCACCCGCTCTTTAACTATCAACTCAAGAATTTCTTGTACCAAGGAAATGGAAGATTACAGGTTGCGTTTAAAATAAATGTTGAGTCTAATAATATGAAACAAAGAATTAAACATCACTGGGAATTGGAAGTCTATCAAATGAGTATGGATGCATCCATGAGAATATTTCGTTTGACAAAAAAGTTTCCCATTGATGAAAGATATTCTCTTACAGACCAGATACGACGTTCATCTCGTTCAGTTAGTTCAAATATTGCTTAGGCCTGGAGAAAAAGACGTTATATAAAATCTTTTGTTTGTAAGTTAAATGATTCAGAAGCAGAAGCAGCGGAAACACAAGTATGGTTAGAGTATTCTGCAAAATGCGAGTATATCACAAAAGAGATTGGAAGAGAATTACATACAACCTATGATCATATAATTGGAAAACTTGTGAATATGATAAATAATCCGGATAATTGGATTATTATACTAACAAAATAAGGGGATGTGGAGATAGTCGATAGGAAATGGATAAGGCAAGGTGATTGGGAGACAAGAGTAGAAGGAGATACGGAAAGATGGAGTTATTATGATCAAATAATACTTTAAAACTGACCGTTCATTTCTTATTATCTTTTCTCCCACTCTCCAAGTCTCCCTCTCTCAAATTGGTGTAAAATGAAAAAATAGAGGAGAATATTGTGATTGATATTAAAAAACTAGAAAGAGTGGTAGGACAAGAATTCATAATAACACCAGACAAACCTGAATATCACTCATACACATTCGGTGATGCAACCATGTACCGATCAAAACCGGATGTAGTCGTGTATCCCGGAACTGTCGAAGAGATACAGGAAATCATTCAATTGACAAACAGGGAAAATGTACCTGTGATCACCGGAGCCGGGTTGACAGGACTTTCCGGTGGCGCTGTCTGTTCCGGTGGAATATTGATGAATGTGAACCGGTTGAGAAAAATTAAAAATATTGATAGTGTTTCCAAAACAGTGACGGTTGAACCGGGCATGAGTTGTGCTAAATTGAATGAGCATTTGGCTGATTATGGTTTTGTCATTCCGGTGGCACCGGCTTCGCATCAAGTTTCCACCATTGGCGCTAACATTGCAGAGGCGGCAGGTGGTACCTGAAAGGTACGTTTAAAAATTACCTGCTAACCATGAAAATTGTGGATGGTCAGGGAAATGTTTTTAACACTGGCAGACCTTTCCCCAAACAGAGTACAGGTCCTGATTTAACTTCTTTGTTTATCGGTTCCGAAGGAACGATGGGTGTGATAGTTGAAATGACCTTTCGCTGCGATTATTTGCCGGAAGACACCTGGACAGTCCGCTGCCGGTTTGAAGACGAATCTGTGCTGCAAAAAATTCATGAAGGTTTGGCACGGGACAAGATCAATTTATACTCGTTTGAATACATGGACGATAAAATGATGAAATGTTTTGGCAAAGAAAACATGCTGCTGCTCTTGCAAACTGCTGGTTCAAAAAATGATGCCAAAGCAGAAATGGAAAAATTAGTCGCCATGCTTAAAGACTTGAATCCGTTAGAATTAAAATATACTAATGATGTCAAAGAAGCGGATGACCTTTATACGGAACGAAGAAGTGCATTAGGCGCCCTGGCAAAATCAGATACCAGCAAACCGGTCATCATTCAGTTTGATCCGGTGTTGCCATTGAGTAAATTCACGCAAGGCATCAACAAAATGCGTGAACTGGCAAACCGGGAGAATCTTGAATTGATCATTTATGGGCATGCCGGGGATGGCAATTTGCATCCCAGTTTCATCGTTGAAGATGATATTGAACAAAAGAAAAAAGCCAGAAAAGTAATTCGCGAGTTTGACGAATGGGTGGAAAAAGAAGGTGGTACTTTTGCCGGTGAACATGCGGTTGGTTTTTTTCTTGGCAGGAGCCAGGATAATATTCGTCCCGAAATCAGCAATTATTTAAGAACAATAAAAAAAGCGTTCGATCCAAATGGAGTGATGAATCCAGGAAAAGTTGTGGATACAAAAGAGCCGTCATTGGAAATCGAACCGGTGAAAGAAGAGTTCAAACACATTGCTGCCATTACTTCACTCTGCGCCAAATGTCACCTGTGTAAAAATGACAGCCCAAAGTTTGCTGAAAAACCCCATGAGCACAATACAATTCGCGGAAGAATCGCTTTGATCGATGCAGCGTGCAGGGGCAAAATATCTTTTAAAACGATAAAACCTTTCATTGAGGAAATGACACCCTGGACAAAAGAGATGAATTGTCCGACTTATATTAAAGATAAAATGGGAGAGTTGATAGAAGCTTGTTTAGCAGAAGGGAAGTAGTGAGAAATTCCAAGCTCCAAAAACCAAATTCCAAATAAATTTCAAACTTCAAATTCCAATGACCAAAATGAATTTGTTTGAAATTCTGAATCCATTTGAAGGGTCAGGGAAAGATTTGGAATTTGGACATTGGAGCTTGGAATTTTACAATACCCTCAAAAAATTAGTTTAATAACTCAACCTTGTAGTCCCACTCCCACAAATCAAAATAAAGATTCCCACCTTCCCATTCGACTTCCCCTCGCTGGAAGTCAATCGTTTCGGAACGGAAATGAATTTTTGCCGGGTATAGTTGTCGAGAATAATCTTCATTAACAATTAAACGGTAAGCATCCATGCCGCCCAAAAAGAACCACTTTTCTTGTTCATTTTTTGAATTCACTAAACCAACATCCGAATCAACAGGCAGCCAGCCATAAGGTTCAAAATAAATTTCGCCCCAATCGTGCATACCGCCACCGCCGGGTTTAGTTGTCCATCCGGACTGCCAACGAGTTGGTATTCCATTTAATCGACACATCGTCATAAAAAAGATTGCGTGCATACCGCAGTCGCAATGGTGATTCTGATAGACATAATCACTCACATTGGCAATAGTAGAATATTCCCTTGCAGATGCCCAGGGAATGTTGTCATTAATGTATTTGAATATTTTTCGGGCTATAAAATAGGGATTCTTTTCCTCGCCCACAATTTTTTTTGACAGAGCTTTCAGATCATCAGTGAAAATAATATGCGGCGCTCGTTCAGCTAAAAATGGTTTCAATTCAGGTGTTACTTTAACCGGTTTCACTAATTTTGGATTTATTACTTGAAAAACAGCATAATTCTTGAATTCAAAAATTACCAGGAATTTTGTTTCTTCTCCTTTGATAGCAGGCTTTTCAAAATATATGCTTCGTTGGAGATTGTTTTCATTTGGGGCGATTATGTATCCCTTTGGATCGCAGGAAATTAATTTTACATCGGTCTGACGATTTGGGATTTCCCGGGGAAAAGGTGACCAGCAGCGAATGATTTTGCTTTCTGGCACAACATTTTCGTTTACTGTCAATGTATAAGTTACTCTCACATAGGCTGGCTTAACATATTTATTCCCGCTTTCTTTTGCCTGCTTGATGATCTCTTTCACATCTTCCAATCGGTCATAAACAGGAGGCGGACCAGGCTTGTCTTTCGCTTTTTTTATTGCCTTCAATTTTTTATTGATCCTGAATAAATTTGCTCCCGCCCACTTAAAATATTTTTTTTCTCCATCAATAATCCGGTACTCCAATGATTTTTCCTGCTCCCACTTTAATAGATCCTTTTCTTTGACATCAGGAACATATTGTTTGATATAATCAAGTATGTACTGTTTTGTCCTGGTAAAATCCTTTTTAATTCTATCAAATCTTTCGATTTGAAAAGTAATATCTAATCTCTGCTGCGCGTCCATGTTCATATTATTTGCCAATTCATCACGCATTAATTCTTGTGCTTTTATAAATTCACCCTGATCAATAAATTTTTGGAATTTGCCCGGTATTTGGGCAAGAGCTAAATTTGACAGAAAAAATAAGAGTAAGGTCAATGTGTAAAATATGTGTGACAATTTTTTCAATTTTATAACCTCCTGTTTTAAATAATTAGTGAAGTAATATTTTAACTTAAAAAAAAATACCATTAGATGCAACAAAATTAATAAAGTCCAAAAAAGAAATTTAGCACAGCGGGAATGTACATTTCTGCAGAGTGAATAAACAGATACTTAGTTATTGCACTATAGTTCATCAAAAGAAAAATCTTGTAAATTTGATCTGCAAGTTGTATATTTCCCAACTAAAAATGAGGTTCAAAAATGAGAACAATTGATAATGTGCAGCGAGATGTTTCTATTTCTCCCAACAAAAAGGTTGCTGTTGACTTAAATACTCCAGTTTGCCGGTTTGGCGGAAATCCGATTTTAACTGCCAATGATGTAAATAAAGTATGGATAGATCCAGCGCTACAAGTAAAAACAGTACACAATGCAGGCGTTGCTCATTATAATGGAGAAATCATCTTACTTTTCCGTTCACACCTTCGTAGTGGAATTAGTATTCTTGGCATTGCAAGAAGTAAAAATGGTTTTAATAAATGGCAAGTCGATCCTTTTCCAGCAATGTTACCTGCCTGTGAAAATGATAACTTTGCAGAAGGAGTTGATAAAGAAAGTATCATTGAAAACGAGTCCGGAGGATTGGAAGACCCCAGGATAGTGAAACTTGGTGATACTTATTTAATAACTTATAGCGCTTATCATGCTCGCATCAAAAATAGAGTTCGGGTTTCATTGGCAACTACAAAGGACTTTAAAAGATTCAAGCGCTGGGGACCTGTTTTGGATCGAGATATGCGCAATGTTGTTATTTTTCCGGAGAAAATTAATGGGCAATACGTGGGAGTATTTCGTCCCAATGATGTGACTGACGGCGAAGTTGGAGGTATATTTACTCAAATCAAAATTGGATATACCCATGATTGGCAGAAATGTACATGGAATATTTCAGATAAACCAATTATCAAAACCGGGGGTGGCCCAAGTGCCATTTCCGATAAAATAGGGCCAGGGGCTCCCCCATTAAAAACTACATCTGGTTGGCTTAATATTTTTCATGGCGTACGTACGACTATGGATGGTAATCCTTATGTACTTTCTGTTGCTTTGCATGATTTAAAAAATCCAGCTTCCGTGCAAGTCTCTAATATTCCGATCTTATTCCCTTCCAAAGCAGACTGCCTTGTTTATGCTTCAGATTATGTTCATGTGTCAAATGTTGTGTTTACTTGCGGAGCAATCCGCAAGGATGATGGCAGCATTTTTATTTACTATGGCGGCAATGATACGGTAATGAATATTGGTATTACACACGAGGATGTATTAATCACATTATGTGAAAAATATGGACAGGAACCTTTGACAGGGCAGCCTGTTTATAATTTATATTCCTCGCTGCTTTTTTAAAAGAATTGTTATTTTCGGACATTCAATATCAACTTATTATCTAATTTTTTAACTAATCAGCGTGCTTACAAATGTCATTCTGAGGGAGCTTGCGACCGAAGAATCTCGACAATTATCATAGAATCTTCTTTTATACCATGAGATTCCTCACTTCCCTACATCACCCATCCCTTCCCTCGTTCAGAATGACATCAAACCGATTTGTAGTATCTGAACAGTTACCTGATTTTTTAACTATTAGCATTCAGCTATCAGTTTTAAATAATGATAGCCGTCCGCTGAAAGCTGATAGTTAATTTTCTACCGGTAAACAAAGATTAAGTAAATCATTGATATCTGCCGTTGCCACACATTCCACTGTATCAGCCGCACCATAATAAATTTTCACTTCTCCTGAATCTTCTAAAATCATCCCGCAAGGGAATATGACATTATTTCTAAATCCACCTACAGTTTCGTAAGAAGTTTCTGGAACAAGTAGTGGTTTTTTATATAGTCCAATTATTTTTTCAGGATTTTCTAAATCCAGCAGCATTATTCCGGCACAGTAGCGTTTATCCCAACACTCTTCCCATCCATTTTTTCCTCGTGAGGAGTCTACATCAACAGTGTGGAATATTGTCAGCCACCCTTTTTCTGTTTTTATGGGAGGCGGTCCCGGACCAATTTTATTGTTGCAGTAAGGAATATCTTTTGCCGTAAGCACTAATCGTGAATTCCCCCAATATTTCAAATCAGGTGAATCCATCATCCAAATATCAAAGCTGTCTTTTTGTCCACGAAGATAATTTGCAAATGGACGATCCAAGCGCACATATTTATTATTAATTTTTTCAGGGAATAAAACCAGATTTCTGTTGTCAGGTAATGACATATAAAGAATTTCGTAATTAAAAAAGTCGTCAGTAAAAGCAATTGCTCCACGAACACCGTGACGCCCAATGACCGCAAAACTGATATAACAGCGATTATCAATCACTGTAAGCCGGGGATCATTTATACAAATAATTTCTTCATCAGATATTTCAAGACATGGCTTGGGATCGACAGACCATTTAATGCCATCGTCACTAAAGGCAAGTCCCAGGTTAGTATTTTCAATTTGATGTTCTTCAATTGAACCATAGTCATTACGAAATACCATAATGTATTTCCCATTAAATTTCGTTACTCCTGCATTAAAAACTAACAAACTTGAATACGGTACATCCTGAGCAGTAAGAATAGGATTTGCCGGATGTCGTTTAATAATGGAACTTGATTTTAGAATACTAATTGTGCGGGACATAATCAATTTTCTCCTTATAAAATTATGCATGAATTTAAAAATAATAAACTAAAATGCAAGAAAAAAATAATTATAAAAAAATTTACTTCGACAAAAAAATGATGATTTTTAAAAAAAACACTTGACAATTAAAAAAACATTTATTATATTAAAACGTTTTAGTAATAGATTCGTTTTTTAATTATTGACATATCTCTTTTATTTTCAATGTATAACCATAGAGTTCTTTTAACAAGCTAAAAGCTAATTAACTATTATTATCGAAACGTTTCGATGGGGATTAGTTGTGAACTCAACAATAAAAGATGTTGCTAAAAAAGCCAAAGTCTCTGTATCCACGGTTTCTCTGGTATTGAATAAGAAAAAAGGAATTTCTGAGAAAACGAAACAAAAAGTACTCAAGACCATTGATGAACTAAATTACCATCCTCATGGAATTGCCCGTGGACTCGCCTCTAAAAAAAGAGGCAATATTGGCTTTATCCTCACAGATTACCACTTCTCCAAAGCTGAACCATTTTACACTAAGATTTTTTTAGGCTCTGAATTTGAAGCACGGCAACACAATTACTACATTCTTCTCACAACTGTTGAAAATAAATTTACAAAACGCGACATACCCAGGTTCCTTCTTGAAAGAAATGTTGATGGCGTTATATTAGCTGGTAAAGTTCCTGCTGGTTTAATTGATTATATTTATAAATATGATTTACCTACAGTATTCATTGATTATTTTCCCTCGAAAAGAAAATTCTTTGCCGTACTTATTGATAACCTTGATGGAGCAATTCAGGCAGTCTCCCATTTAATAAACAAAGGGCATCGTCAGATTGCATTCATCGGAGGTGACCTTTCCCATCCCAGCATTCAATACAGATTAGACGGTTACAAACAAGTTTTGCAACAGGCAAATATCCCAATAAATGAAGAACTAATCATTACAGACGAACCGGATACTACCGATGTGAATGGCTATAATGCAACCTGTAAACTTTACCAGAATAATGAACCGTTCACAGCAATTTTTGCAGCTAATGACGCAATGGCATTTGGCTGTATGCGTTGTTTAAAAGAAAAAAATATCAATGTACCTGATCAAGTCGCTTTAGTGGGATTTGATGATGTTGAAGTAGCAGTTCAAATGGATCCTCGTTTATCAACTATAAAAGTAAACAAAGAAGATATCGGCGCTATTGCAGTTAAAAATATGGCTGAAATGATCTCCAATGATAGAAAAATTTTTGGAGAAATTTTAGCTCCTATTGAATTAATAGTTCGACAATCCAGTTAAACAGCACCAATATTAAAAATATTAACTCATTGAATCATTACATGTTAGAGGAGGTGATGCCAGATTACAAAATGTTTAATAATCAATTATATTTATTAATCTGAAGGGAGGGATGCCCTGCAAAAATCATAGGAAAGTTTTAAAAAATTAAGGCAACTATTCAAGTATATTGCCACAAAGGTGTAATACTCTTTAGAGTACACAAAGATTATTAAATGGTTTTTATAATAACTTAACGATTTCAACCATCGCCTGGATAGCTTATAATGATTTAAAATCTAAATCTTTGCTTTGCGTCTTTATGAATTAGTATCTGAATAGTTGCAAATTAAGTTTAAAATAACTTTTAAGGAGGAATTCTCATGAAATCTATGTTTCGATTATCTTACGTATTATTGTTTGTATTTTGCCTATTTTTTGTGAATACGGCAATTTCGCAAATTGACATTCTACCTAACGGGAATTTAGAGGTAGTCGCACCTAATTTTTGGACAACAGTCGGTGATGGCACGGCTGGTACTGTTTGCGTTTGGGACTTGACCCAGGGATATCAAAGTACGCGTTCATTTAAAGTTTACAAACCGGTCGCTACCGGAAAGGAAGTCGGATGGCAAAGCGTTAACAATGCGGATTTATACTGGAATAATGCAGCGGCGAACGTGTTGTACAGTTTATCCTTCAAAGCCAAAACCGACGGTGTAAACACCAATCCAGCCAATGATGATGAGAAAATTGGCGTGTTGTATCAATTTTATGCCGCAGGTGTATTACTGGGAGAGCAGTTCGTCGAGGTTGACCAGAGTGCAGCCAGCACTGATTGGGCTGAATACACAGGAGGTTATGTGCTTGGTGATACAGAACCGGATGGCGTGTACGTCACGGCGAAAATGGGTAAAGATGCCACAGGAACTGTCTCGTTTGACAACATTGGTTGTGGTACTGATCCCTGGTCTATGGGACTTTTCAATGGTAACGCTGAAGTACCCGTTGGCTGGCTGAACTGGGCTTCTGGTGACAAAGTTGGTTTTGCAAATACGGTTCAGGGTGAAACGCGCAGTGGTTCATGGTCTGCCCTTTTGTACGAAGGTGATGACGAGGATGACGAAATGGTTTTCTATTCCGAACCCGTGCCTGCTGAAGCTGGTAAATGGTACAAAATCACTGTTTGGGCGAAAACAGAAGGTGTAAATAATGATCCCGCTTACCTTCCAACTAATACAGTAACAGCCCGGGACAATGATCGAATGGGTCTCTGTTTCTTCTTTCATAAAGGATTACGTAAAAGCTGGGACTTGACCCCTCCGGGAGATATGTATTTTTATTTTGATCAAAGGACAGAGAGCACAGATTGGAAACCCTACACAGTAGTCGTTCAGGCACCTGAAGAAGAAGTAAGTGGACTCTCGATTAGAGCACGGTTTACTTCGTTCTGTACAGGTTCCTGTTGGTACGATGACTTTTCAATCGAGCCGATCGATCCATTAGAAGAAAATATTTTATCCAATGGTGGTTTAGAAAATGCGGCTCCTAATTTCTGGGTGGCAGTCAATGATGGAACCGCTGGCGCTGTTTGCGTTTGGGACCTGACCGATGGTTATAATAGCACGCGTTCATTTAAAGTTCACAAACCAGCCGTTACCGGGACGGAAGTCGGATGGCAAAGCACCAACAATGCGGATTTGTACTGGAATAATGCGTCGGCGAATGTGCTGTACAGTTTATCCTTCCGCGCTAAAACCGAAGGTGTGAACGTTAGTCCAGCCAATGATGATGAAAAAATTGGCGTGTTATATCAATTTTATGCGGCAGGTGTATTACTGGGAGAACAATTCATCGAGATTGACCAGAGTGCAGCCACCGCGGATTGGGCTGAATACACCGGAGGCTATGTGCTCGGTGATACAGAGCCGGATGGAGTGTACATCACCGCGAAAATGGGTAAAGACGCCACAGGAACCGTCTGGTTTGACAACATTGGTTGTGGCACTGATCCCTGGTCTATGGGACTTTTCAATGGTAACGCTGAAGTACCGGTTGGCTGGCTGAACTGGGCTTCTAGTTCTAAAGTTGGTTTTGCAAATACGGTTCAGGGTGAAACGCGCAGTGGTTCATGGTCTGCCCTTTTGTACGAAGGTGATGACGAGGATGACGAAATGGTTTTCTATTCCGAACCCGTGCCTGCTGAAGCTGGTAAATGGTACAAAATCACTGTTTGGGCGAAAACAGAAGGTGTAAATAATGATCCCGCTTACCTTCCAACTAATACAGTAACAGCCCGGGACAATGATCGAATGGGTCTCTGTTTCTTCTTTCATAAAGGATTACGTAAAAGCTGGGACTTGACCCCTCCGGGAGATATGTATTTTTATTTTGATCAAAGGACAGAGAGCACAGATTGGAAACCCTACACAGTAGTCGTTCAGGCACCTGAAGAAGAAGTAAGTGGACTCTCGATTAGAGCACGGTTTACTTCGTTCTGTACAGGTTCCTGTTGGTACGATGACTTTTCAATCGAGCCGATCGATCCATTAGAAGAAAATATTTTATCCAATGGTGGTTTAGAAAATGCGGCTCCTAATTTCTGGGTGGCAGTCAATGATGGAACCGCTGGCGCTGTTTGCGTTTGGGACTTGACAGAGGGATATGAAAGCACGCGTTCATTTAAAGTTCACAAACCAGCAGCTACCGGGACAGAAGTCGGATGGCAAAGCGTCAACAATGCGGATTTGTACTGGAATAATGCAGCGGCAAATGTGCTGTACAGTTTATCCTTCAAAGCCAAAACCGACGGTGTAAACACCAATCCAGCCAATGATGATGAGAAAATTGGCGTGTTGTATCAATTTTATGCCGGAGGTGTATTACTGGGAGAGCAGTTCGTCGAGGTTGACCAGAGTGCAGCCACTGCGGATTGGACGGAATTCACAGGAGCTTACATAATCGGTGATACAGAGCCGGATGGAGTGTACATCACCGCGAAAATGGGTAAAGATGCCACCGGAACCGTCTGGTTTGACAACATTGGTTGTGGAACTGATCCCTGGTCTATGGGGGCTTTTAATGGTAACGCTGAAGTACCGGTTGGCTGGCTGAACTGGGCTTCTGGTGACAAAATTGGTTTTGCAAATACGGTTCAGGGTGAAACGCATCATGGTGCCTGGTCAACTCTTTTGTACGAAGGTGATGATCTGGATGATGAAATGGTTTTTTATTCTGAGCCAGCACCGGTTATAGCAAATAAATGGTATATAATTAGCGTGTGGGCAAAGACAGCAGGCGTGAATGCCGATCCAAAGTTTTTCCCCAGTAACGTTGTTACAGAACGCGATAATGATCGACTCGGTATAACTTTCTTCTTCCATAAGGGCATGCGCTCAAGCTGGGACTTAACTCCTCCAGGCGATATGTTTATGTATTTCGATCAAACTAAAGACTCCACCGATTGGACACATTACGTGACAGCTATTAAAGCCCCGGCTGAAGAAGTCGAAGGACTCTCGGTTCGAGCACGGTTTACTTCGTTCTGTACAGGTTACTGTTGGTACGATGATTTTGCAATTATACCTTTTGATGATCCGAAAGAAGACAAGACCGGAGTTGAAGAAAATCTTAGTCAAAGTCAGTTACCAGTTGACTACGCAATTATCAGTAATTATCCCAATCCATTTAATCCTGAGACAACCATTGAATACTCTTTGCCGAAAGATGATATTGTAACTATGACCATCTACAATATAGTAGGACAAAAAGTATGTACTTTGGTTGATGATTTTCGTTTCGCAGGCACATATAAAGCTGTCTGGAATGGATTCGATGATATGGGGAATGCTTTACCGAGTGGTATTTATATCACTGTATTCCAGGGTAACGATTTTCGACAAAGTCGCAAAATGACTTTACTAAAATAATTATTTACCCTTTTGAATTGAACTGCATCCCCAACAAAGGGGATGCGGTTCTTATTTTTTCTTTTGTTATTTTGGTATTTGAATTTTTGATAGTTAAAATTTGTTTGTAATTCCTGCTACTTTTGTTTAACGGTTTTTTTCTCATCTTCTCCGTTTGCTTCAGAGGAAAAACCTTATTTTAATCTTTTAAACCTTAGTAGCACGAATATCAGCCAGTTCCTTAAACCTTATTAGACAGAAGATGTTTGAGAAAAATAAGGTTTAAATGTATGTTGTTTGTCATTTCAAAACATGCAGGAATTTTTTGTTACAAATGTAACACCCCAGGCTTGAGCCCAGAACGTTGTTCGATGTTTATGCCCCCGATATAAATGTCGGGGTTAGCCATAATAGTTAATTCCAATAATATCAATTGACTAACCCCGTCATTTATGGCGGGGATTCTATGAAGCTAAAATAGTCATCGGGCTTTAGCCCAATGGCATCAACTTAAGGCGAAGCGATTATTCTTTTCATTCTCAATTCTCAATTAGTCGTTCTCAATTCTCAATTTATTTTTGGTAACTTGTGAATCCTAATTGTGAATTGAGAATAGTGAATTGTGAATGATATAAAATTATTTTCGCTTAAGTTAACGGCATTGGGCTTA
>JACKQG010001145.1_pt1 | contig 37194 bp, 37 predicted proteins | sample 8237621 | NCBI WGS metagenome assembly JACKQG01 (sample SAMN15677084, study PRJNA649215) | marine metagenome | biome: marine; feature: Black Sea; material: saline water; isolation source: suspended particulate matter (SPM) from the Black Sea western gyre | collected 2013-06-09/2013-06-10 | depth... | reverse complement strand
AATAAGTGTAATAATAGCTTTGGCCTTTCTTTTTCTAATATGCACAACGAGTTACGTTTTACGTATTACGTTTTATTCCCAAATTACATTTTGATAGTCGTTATAAAATCTCTGTAATTTTTGGCATGAATATTTTACTCGGAATCGCCGTTATCGGCATCGCCATTCTTGGGATGTCCTTAGGAGTTATTTTTAGGAACAAACCGCTACCCGGCTCTTGCAACAGCGGGCAAGGAAGCTGTGCCTGCAGCGATGAAGAAAAAAAGTACTGCGAAAACGAAAACTCCGCTCAAGATTAAAATCTGAGACATTACTGGTTTATTTGGAGTGAACCGACCCCCTGCCCGCTAATCGTATGCCAGGCGTGTGTCGGTTCATACTTCGACGATGGGCGTAGAAATAATTTATCTGGTTAATCTTATTCCAAAAAGACGTAGCGTGCTACGTATCTACTGTGCGTGAACCACTCTAAATTCATCCTCACCCTCGCTGATGATGAGCACACACTCCACATCTTTTAATGATTTGATGAGTTTTTTTCCGGCATCTTCGCCCATTACCATCAGCGCTGTTGCCAGGGCGTCGGCTTTTAAACAGGTTGTGGCCATAACCGTTGCGGAACTGACATTCATTTTTACAGGGTAGCCTGTTCGCGGATCAATGGCATGCGAAAACACTTCTCCGTTCCACTCCACAAAATTACGATAATCACCTGATGTTGCCATCGCCTGATTATCTAACGAAATCACACTTTGCAAATCTCTGCCCGGTAAAGATCCATAGGACGGTTTATCAATGCCAATCTGCCACACGTTCCCATCCTGGTTTTTCCCTGAACATCGAACTTCACCGCCAATTTCCACCAAGCAACGATCAAATCCATGATTTAATAAATAATCGAATACTTTATCCACACCAAATCCTTTTGCGATGGCGTTGACATCGATCTGAAGTTTCGGATGGGCTTTCCTCAGATAATTCCCGTTCACCTCTAATTTATCGGAACCGATATTTTCCAAAACAGCAGTTAAACGTTGAGTTGTTGGGGGTGTCCAATCGTCCTGCCTTGCACCGAAAAACCCCCAAAGGTTGACAATCGGCATAATGGTAATATCAAAAGCACCCTCCGTGAGTTTGCTTATCTCAATCGCACGGTGAACGACAAATGCAAAGTCCTCAGAAACTTCGAATGGTTTGGTGCTCTCCCAATGATTAAACTGTGATATTTCACTACCCGAAATGTACGTAGACATTTGACGGTTAATTTCAACAAGAACCGAATCCACGCTCTTTTGCACACAGTCAGTTTTTACGTTATTCTCCGATACAATGGCAATTGAATATGTTGTTCCCATTGTCCGCCCGGAGAAGCGAAATTGGTTTTGTTTTGTTTCACAACCGATGACAACTATCGCCAAAAAGAAAAGACCCAGCAATAACCGGGTCTTTTTCAGTAAATATAACTCAATTAACATAAATTGTCTCTGTGTCCTTTGAGAATCTGCCTGCCCTGTAGGGAAGTATGACCGCATCGGGGTGACAATTTAAAACTTATCGTAATCGACCATCTCCGGTTCAACACCCAGGTCATAAAGCATTTTATCGACCGCATCGATCATCATGGGTGGACCGCACATATAATATTCAATCTCGGTCGGGTCATCGTGATTCTTCAAATATTCATCATGAATTACCTGATGAATAAATCCAACGGGACCTTCCCAATTATCCTCCGGCATTGGTTCTGACAGCGCCACATTGTAAGAAAAGTTAGGAAATTCTTCTTCTAAGGCTTTGAACTCATCGTCGTAAAACATTTCACGTAAAGAACGAGCTCCATACCAAAATGATACATTTCTACTCGTCCGTTTCGTTTTGAGCAGATCGAAAATATGACTCCGCATGGGTGCCATTCCTGCACCGCCGCCGATGTACAGCATCTCCCGTTCGGTTTCTTTGGCAAAGAATTCTCCATACGGACCCGACACCATTACTTTGTCACCCGGCTTAAGATTGAAGATGAACGAAGAGGCAATCCCCGGAGGTGCATCGGGAACGTTTGGTGGTGGCGAGGCAATCCTGACATTCAGCATCACGATATTCCCTTCCGCGGGATGATTTGCCATGGAATATGCTCTGAATACTGGTTCGTCATTTACCGCATGGAATTTCCACAGATTAAATTTATCCCAATCCGGACGGTACTCTTCCTCAATATCAAATTCACTGTAATCCAGTTTATATTCCGGAATGTCAATCTGGATATATCCACCGGCACGAAAGTCCAGATTTTCACCTTCAGGGAGTTCCAAAATCAATTCTTTGATAAAGGTGGCAACATTACCGTTAGATCGTACCGTGCATTCCCATTTCTGGATGTTAAATATCTCATCAGGTATTTTGATTTTTATATCATTTTTGATTTTCACCTGACAGGCAAGACGCCAATTATCTTTGGCTTTTGCTCTGCTGATATGTCCGGTTTCAGTCGGAAGGATATCTCCGCCGCCTTCAACAACTTGGCAGGTGCACATCGCACATGTTCCGCCGCCACCGCAAGCGGATGGAATAAATATCTCATTGGCAGCAAGACTTTGAAGAAGTGTGCCACCCGGCCGAACTTTTAATGACTTTTCGGGGTCATCATTGATCTCAATTTTCATGTCGCCCTTAGGCAAAAGTTTGCTTTCTGCAAAATTCAAAAGTAAAACTAAAATGAGAATGAGTGCTGTAAAAAATATCACTCCTGTTAGCGCCGTAATCATTTTATCACTCTCCTATAAATCAATGCCTGAAAAGGCCATAAATGCCATGGATAATAACCCGGTCAATAACATCGCAATCCCTAATCCTTTTAATCCGGGTGGAACGTTTGAATAACGGAGTTTGTGACGTATCGCCGCCATCGAAGCAATGGCAAGAAAAAAGCCGATGCCCGAACCAAACCCAAATACTACCGACTCACCAAATGTATATTGTCGCTCAACTAAAAGGAGCGACCCTCCAAGGATGGCACAGTTCACCGCGATAAGCGGAAGGAATATTCCAAGTGCTTGATAGAGAACCGGTAGAAAACGATCTAAAGTCATTTCGACTAATTGAACCATCGCAGCAATAACCGCAATAAACGCAATAAAATTCAAGTAACTTAAGTCGCTGGTTGGCATTCCCGCCCAAGATAACGCACCTTTTTCTAGGAAGAAATGATGCAATGCCCAGTTTACCGGAGCAGTGATAGTCAAAACAAAAACGACGGCAATTCCTAATCCGATCGACGTTTCCACTTTTTTCGAGATTGCGAGGAATGAACACATCCCAAGGAAATATGCCAAGAGGATGTTTTCAACGAATATTGATTTTATCGCGAGTGATAAATAATGTTCAAACATTCTACACCTCCTCAAACTTAATAACTGTACGCTGCACCCAAATAATCAGCCCAAGGATGATAAACGCGCCGGGAGACAGAACCATCAAACCAACATTAAGATATCCCAAATCATAGAATGCCTGTGGAACCATTTGAAATCCAAGCACCGACCCACTACCAAGTAGTTCTCTAAAGAATGACACTAATATCAGAATCGAGCCGTATCCTAACGCATTACCAAGTCCGTCAAGAAATGATTTACCGGGTGTGTTTTGCATAGCAAAGGCTTCCGCTCGTCCCATCACAATACAATTAGTTATAATCAGTCCGACAAACACAGAAAGCTGCTTGCTGATGTCATACATATAGGCACGCAGAATTTGATCTGCAAAAATAACTAACGAGGCTATCACTGTTAATTGTACGATAATTCGAACTCTGCCCGGAATATAGTTTCTCAATAGCGAAATAACGGTATTTGAAAGCGACAGAACAAACATAACCGCCAAAGTCATCACAACCGCCGTGTCCATTTTTACAGTTACAGCAAGTGCGGAGCAAATTCCTAAAATCTGCGATGAGATCGGATTATTATGAACCAAAGGATCTACAAGAACTTGCTGTGATTTTTTACTTAACAAACTCATTACTTGCCTCCCTCATATCTAATGTTTTTAAAGAACGGTTCGTAGATTGCTAAATCCTTTGCTAAGAACTGATTCACCCCTTTGCAGGTCAGCGTCGCTCCTGAAATTCCATCTACACGATGGAAAGCTTCTGAGTCCGTTGGCAATACTATTCCTTTAATAATTTCTAATGCCACCGGATTACCTGTCACATCCACAATTTTCTTCCCGACGAAACTTGAGGTAAACCACTCTTTGTCGATTTCACCACCAAGTCCCGGAGTTTCACCATGTTTGTAAAAGGTAATCCCTTTCACCGTTTCACCGTCCGGCTCAATGGCGAGATAACCGTACACAGTTGACCATAAGCCTTTACCGCTCACCGGAATTGCATAGCCTCCCGCACCTTCTGCGCTCTTTTTCTTAAACACAGAATAGGCACCATCGGTAACAATATTTCCTTTTTCGTCAATGGATAATTCTTCGATTCTTTCCTCAAATAAAGTTTGAATTTCATCACCGGTTAATTTAGCAGATGCATCTTCGGGAATATTCAGTGAGCTTAAAATGTTCTTTTTCATGTCAATCTGGACATTCATTTCCTGACGTTCAGCCAACGATGTTGCCGCCACCGACAACAATAAGCCCAGCACGACCGTAATAGCGGACATGAAAGATATCACGTAAAGGTTACTTCGCATAACGGGCAACCCTCCTTTTGATATTACCTTGAACGACGAAGTGGTCAATCAACGGAGAAAACGCATTCATAAGTAAAATAGCCAACATAGTTCCCTCCGGATAAGCCGGATTGGCTGAGCGAATTACCACCGTCAACAATCCAATCATGATTCCGTAAATCCAGCGACCGCGATTCGTAAACGCCGCAGTAACCGGATCGGTTGCCATAAATACGGTTCCGAATAAAAACCCGCCCATCACCAAATGATAATGCGGTGTTAAACTCAGCATGGTGTTGGTTGAATAATCAGAAAACATATTCGTCAATAAGCTGGTTCCGACTAATCCAATAACAGATCCTGTCATAATTCGCCATGAACCTATCTTTGTTACAATCAAAAATGCAGCTCCAATCAAAATCATGAGAGCACTTGTCTCACCGATAGAACCGGGAACCCATCCCATGAAAAGGTTCCACCATGAATAATCGAACTGGGTCATTTCAGTCAATAGTGATACTGCATTTGCGCCTTCTTGTGAAGCAGACACCGATAATGCTGTCGCTCCGGAATATCCGTCTGCGCCGGCAATCCAAACCAAATCTCCGGAAATATTCCCGGGATAGGAAAAAAATAAAAAAGCACGGGCAGTCAATGCGGGGTTGAAGATGTTCATCCCTGTCCCGCCAAAAATCATTTTACCGATAACAACTCCGAATGATGTTGCAACCGCAACTTGCCAAAGCGGAATCGTAGCCGGCACAATCAGCGGAATTAATAAGCCGGTGACGAAAAATCCCTCATCCACTTCGTGCTTTCGCACTAGCGCAAAGAGGATCTCCCAAAACCCGCCGGCTGCGTATGACACTATCAGGATGGGAAGAAAGTATCCCATGCCGACAAAAAGATTGTCAATCCAGCCACGCTCAATGCCAAGTGCCTGCGCCTGCTGATACCCGGTGTTAATTATGCCAAAAATGACTGCCGGAATCAGAGCAATTATAACCATGGTCATGGCACGTTTCAGATCAATATTGTCTCGAATATGCGGTCCGGATTTTGTTTGTTTATCTGTGGCAAATAAAATGGTATCAACCATTTCAAAAATCGGAAAAAAATATTCCAGTTTTCCGCCTTTCTCAAAATATTTTTTAAGGAATTTCATTGCATCACCCTTCCTTCTCCATGAGTTCCAATCCCTGTTTAATGGCGTTTCCAACATCTATTTTACTGGGACAAGCAAATGAGCAAAGCGCAAAATCTTCCGGATCACATTCGTAAATACCTAATTTTTCCATTTCCTCAACATCTTTTGCTAAAATACTTCTATACAACGGGTTTGGTAAAATGTCCATGGGAAGCATATCTTCCCATACCTCAAACGGAACCAGCCCTCTTTCAGCACCATTTTGCAACGTAGAAAAATTGAACAAAGACTTACCAAATGATAAGAAGGTCTTCGTCAAGCTATACGCATTTTTACTGGTTCCCGGACGAATCCAACCAAGGACAGGACGTTCATAGCTTATTGGGATTACAGACAATGTCGTATCATAAGATCCAAGATAATACCGCATACTGGCTTTCTGCCCGGTAAGTACATCTCCATGGATAATCCGGTGTTTACCCTCTTCGATTCTATTCTCAAGCAAACCTGTAAACGGTGCGCCAACCCGAGTTGATATGTGCTCAGGAGAAGTGACAGAAGGTCCACCAACACTTACGACAATCGACGGGTCATAAACACCGGATAAAAATAGTTTCCCGATGGTTACAACATGTTGTGCTGAGACCGTCCATACAACTTCGTGCGGATTAATCGGATCAATATGGTGAATTTGGATTCCGACATTTCCGGCAGGATGCGCTCCGGATATCGTATGAATGTCTACATTTTTCATCCCGGCTAATATCGAAGATTTTGGCAACGTCAAATGTGTTTTTCCATCTGTCAGATTCGTCAGCACATCTAACCCTGACTGAAATTCTTTTTCCTTTCCTTTTAATGCTAATTCAAGATCAACACTAAGCGGAGCGGTATTCAATCCTGAAACAAAAATTGCTTTTGGATTATCCTCAGGGCAGGCAATTTTATTAAACGGGCGCTGCCGAATTAAATGCCAAAGATTAGCACTTAAAATAGTTTCAATAACTTTCTCTTTTCCAAGAGAAACCAATGAGTTATTCGTAAATATTTCCGTAGTTAAAGCAGACTCCTCTTTATCGAGGGCAATAATGATGCGTTCTATTTTACGGCGAGCTCCAAACTGAATCTTTTGGATTGTTCCACCGCCCGGAGACGCAAACTTTATTTCTGGATGAACTTTATCAAAGAAAAGCGGAGTACCGATAGTAACGGCGTCTCCTTCTTTGACAAGGAGTTTCGGCTTAACAGAAGGAAACTCAATAGGAATCAGGGCAATAGATGTCGACGAAGTACCGGAAACCAATTCTTTCGACGGAACTCCGGCAATGCGTATATCATGTCCTTTTTTTAATCGAATATCAGACATTTGATTATGTACTATTTAATTAGTGAATTTGCGTGAAAAACATCAGTGAATTTCGTACCCAATCTGCAACGGGTGCCCAATAAATACCGAATACAATCGTCGGCACAACCAGACAAATAAGCAGGAGCGTAAGTAGTTTTCCCGGGTATGTTAATATCTCTTGTGACTTGCCGGAAAAATACATGGATTTAACCACGCGCATATAATAATAGAGTGATAATACACTATTTATCGCACCTGCAAAGACCAACCAGTAGAATGATGATCCGGCTTTAATAACGGCAGCAAAAACATAAAATTTTCCAATAAATCCGGCAGTTGGCGGAATGCCGGTTAGCGATAACATGAATACGGTCATCACGACGCCCACAAATGGCATTTTCCATCCCAACCCACGGAAATCATCCAGCTGCTCACCACCGATGCGGTTCCGTACAGTCATGACCACAAAAAACGCTCCGAGGTTCATAAACATATACATCACAAGATACAACAGAATGGAGTATACGCCTTCTTTTGATAACATGGGGACTGCCATGAGCATATATCCCGCATGAGCGATGCTGGAATACGCCAACATTCGTTTTACACTGGATTGCTGAATAGCCACCAGATTTCCTAATGTCATTGTAATCACGGCTAACACGGCGATGAGCTGAGGCCATGGCAATTCAGTCGCACTCAGCCATTGTGCAGGGACTAAAAGCCCACCATCGGAAAACACGTTGTGAAAAAATCGAATAAGAAGTGCAAATCCTGCTGCTTTTGGCGCCACGGATAAATAGGCCGTAATCGGTGTCGGAGCACCTTCATAAACATCCGGTGTCCAGAAGTGAAATGGGACAGCGGATATTTTGTAGCCAAACCCGGCTAAAATAAGTGCAGAGGCTAACATTAATGCAAGATCCGCTGCTCCGGACAACTGACCAATAGCAGTTTGAATCTCAGAAAACTTTGTTGAACCGGTGAGCCCAAAAATAATGCTCAATCCGAAAAGCATCAGCCCGGACGAGAATGCACCATAAATCACATACTTCAATGATGATTCATTCGAGCGAAGGCTGTTTTTCAAGTAACCGGCAAGGATGAACGATGAAATAGACACCACTTCAATGGATAAGTATACCATGATTAAATCAATGGACGAAACCATGAGATACATCCCAAATGCCATTATGGCGATTAAAATGTAATATTCTCCTGTTCGATATCCTTTTAGTTCATCATTTTCACGACTCACCAAAATAACAAAAACTGTCGCAATCGTCACCAGTGTCTTGAAGAAACTTGCAAACGGGTCAAATGCCAGCGTGTCCATAAACAAAGTGGTTATGGTACCGTTTCCTGTTAAATAAGCGATTGTTTGGGCAAGAATCAATCCTATCAACACCCAAATACCAACTCGGTGCGAATCATCTCTGGTAAACAAATCGTAGATAATCGCCGTCAGAATCGTGGCAACCAGAATGAGTTCTGGCCAATAAAAAGCGATACTTTGAAGGTTACTCATGTTTACATTCCGGCGATACTGCCAATGAGGACGACTTTATCAATCAATACGTTCATCGTCTCCCGGATAATGTCCAAAAATGGTTTTGGGTAAACCCCGAGAAAAAATGTGATGATTGCTAACGGAATAACCGTAAATAATTCTCTGCCGTTAATATCAGGCAACGTGGCGTATTTTTCGTTTAGCTCTCCAAAAAATATTCGTTTGTAAGCTGACAGGAAGTACGCCGCATTTAACAGAATTCCAATGGTTGAGATAATGACAATCGCTTTGAAAATAGGGAATGCCCCGATAAAGCACAGGAACTCACTCACAAAACCGGACAGCCCCGGTAAACCGAGCCCCCCGAAAAACGCGACCATCGAAACACCTGCATACACCGGCATCTGTTTTGCGATTCCTCCAAATCCATCAATATTCCGATGGTGAGCTCTTTCGTAGATAACACCAACTAAAATAAAGAGCATGGCAGAAATAGTTCCGTGGTTGAACATTTGAAAGACAGCTCCGCTAAGTCCTGCCTGTGCGGCTGTATAATCCTGACCGTGCATTGCGGACGCCCCAATGACAGCAGCCATCCCAATTAAGGCATATCCCATGTGATTTATACTGGAATACGCAACAAGCTTTTTCAAATCGGTCTGTGCCATCGCACACAACGCCCCCCAAATAACATTAATTAGTCCTAATACCGCCAAAGAGCCGGCAAACCAAAATACGGCATCTGGCAGCATCGTGTAGTTGACTCTGAGCATTCCGTACAAACCAAGCTTCAGCAATACGCCTGCAAGAATAACAGAGATTGCTGTCGGGGCTTCCACATGTGCCAACGGAAGCCATGTATGAAACGGGAACACCGGGACTTTAATTGCAAATCCTATGAATAACATAACCCAAATAACCTTGATAGCGCTCATTCCCCACCATAAGACACCATCCAGAGCCTGCGGTGCTCTCTCCATAAGAAGAATCATATCAAATGTGTTTCCACACGTAAAGTAAAGTGCCAGAATCGCAATCAGCATCAACACCGACCCGACCAAGGTGTACAGGAAAAACTTGATGGCGGCGTATTCCTTTTGCGGTCCGCCCCACATCCCAATCAAAAAGTACATCGGCAAGAGCATTACTTCCCAAAAGACATAAAACAGGAAGAAGTCCAGTGAGACAAAAACGCCCATCATTCCTGTATCCAAAAGGAGGAAAAGCGCAAAGTATCCTTTGATAGCTTTGTCCGTATTCCAGCTGACAAAAATCGCCAGAAACGACAATAATGCGGTCAAGATTACCATTGGAAGACTCAGCCCATCGACCCCAAGTGCGTACGAAATATTGAATGACGGAATCCATTCCGCACGTTCCATAAATTGAAATGAACCGCTACTGCTGTCAAAATTGAGCCACAGCATAATTGCCATCCAAAGTTGCAACCCGGTCGCAACCGCAGCGATAATTTTGATTACATCTTTCTTTTCTCTTGGTATGAACAGAATCGCCACTAACCCAACAACGGGAAGCCAAACGATCCAGCTTAGAATATTTGCTACCATAATATTTCCTTAAAAACCTTTATCCTGTTTCAAATTATTGTTTGAATAATAATAATGAGGAGCATCCCAACTGCTGCGAAAAGGATATAATTCTGCAGCCTTCCTGTTTGAAGCCCCTTCAGTCGGTATCCGAATTGCTGTGCGACGCGACCAAAACCATCTACAATCCCTTGATCCAAGCCGTCATAATCGGTGATACCACTAATCTTTGAAATCCAATTTGTCACCTTTCCAAAGCCATCGATGACATATTTATCATACAAATCCCAATCAAGATGTGCCACTGCTCCTGCCAGTTTATAAAATGGGTTGTAGATAAATCGCTCATAAAGCTCATCTACATAAAATTTATTTAGCGACAGATTATAAAGCACCCCCATTTTATTTGCCCAAGATTCGGCAGACAAATTGCGTTTATAATACATTTGCCACGCAAGTAATATACCGGTTGCAGCCACGAGAAGAGAGAGTATCATTGCAGTAACGTGACTGTGATGAATTCCGTCCGCAATTTCATGAGCAGTTGGAGCACCGGCAACCAAGGATGTTTTTGCTTGAATCATCTGCGTAAACCAACCCTGATCCGAGAATGGATTAAAATATGGAATTGTGTAGAAAATGAAGAAACTTAATGCACCCAACAAAACCAGAGGGAATGTCATTTCCAACGGTGATTCATGAATATCCTCATACAAGTCCGGGCGTTTCGGTTCATTATGGAATGTCATAAAGATTAACCGAAACATATAAAATGCCGTAATCAATGCAGCTCCAAATCCAAATATCGGTAATAAGAAGTGCTGCGGATGATGAGACGCAAACGATAAAGTTCCGGCGAGGATGGCATCCTTGGAAAGGAACCCGGAAAAGAGTGGGATGCCGGAAATAGCCAACGTACTGGCAAGCATCGACCAATACGTAATCGGCATTTTATTTTTGAAACCGCCCATATTACGCATGTCCTGCGGATCGGTGTCATGGTCGTGTTTCTTGTGAAGTGCATGATGCATCGAATGAATAACGCTACCGGAACCGTAAAATAGATTTGCTTTAAATGCGGCATGAATCATCAAATGAAAGAAGGCAGCTACGTATGCTCCGGTTCCGACTGACATAATCATATAGCCAAGCTGACTCACCGTAGAATACGCAAGGACTTTTTTAATATCATTTTGGGTAATGGCAATCAAGGAAGCAAATATTGCAGTAATTCCACCAATGTATGCGACAAAGATTAAAGCATCGGGAGAGATAATCGGGAATAATCTGACCATCATAAACACACCCGCGGCAACCATCGTTGCGGCATGCATTAGAGCAGAGACCGGCGTAGGACCTTCCATGGCATCAGGCAGCCAAATATGAAGCGGGAATTGTGCGGATTTCCCCATCGCTCCCATAAACAATCCAATACCTGCCCACGTCAAAATGCTCAGTCCAAGAAAACTCCCAACGACTTTTCCATTTGCAACTCCGGCAAAAATATCGGTGTAGGCTACCGAACCGATGGCGGTAAATAAGAGCATAATTCCAATAAAGAACCCGATATCTCCGACGCGGTTGGTTAAAAAGGCTTTCATTCCTGCATCCGATGCGGATTTCTTCTCATACCAATGTCCAATCAGTAGATACGAACTCAACCCCACCAATTCCCAACTCATGTACAACAGCATCAAATTATTTGCGACAACAATCCCATTCATACTGAAGGTAAATAGAGACAAATACGCATAATACCTGGAATATCTAACGTCGCCTTCCATGTATTTTAATGAAAAGATATGGCTCATGGATGAGATCAAAGAAACGACCAACAGCATTGTGATGGTGATATTATCAACCAGGAACCCAAGGCTAACATTGAAGGAGCCGAGACTTATCCATGAGAAGGAGATTTCCTGAGTAAAGTCCGGGTCGTAATTCAACAGCATGCCAACAAACATCGCTACGGATAACGCAAGCGAAATCAAGACAGCACCAACAGATACCCAATCACCCTGTCGCGGAAGTCTCTTTCCAAAAAAGATATTAATGACGAACGCTACGAAGGGCAGTAAATAAATCCAAATAGCGTATTCGATAAAGATATTCATTGTTTCAACTGCCGAGCTTCATCCACGTTCACGGATTTAAAATTATTATACAAATTGATAATAATTGCCAATGCAACCGCCGCTTCCGCCGCTGCCATGATGATAACAAACAATGCGAAAATATGTCCGCTGATGTTCATTCCGCCAAATCGTGCAAACGCGATAAAATTCAAGTTGGCAGCATTCAGAATTAATTCCACTCCCATAAGGACTGCAATCCCGTTCCGGCGTGTCATCACGGCAAAGATACCGAGCGAAAACAACACCGAGGCAATCATCAGATAATTGTGTAAACTCCCCATTATTTTGTTTTCCTTGATAACATTGCAGCTCCAATTAATGCCGCCAGCAACAGAATAGATGCCACTTCAAACGGAAGGAGATATTCACTCATCAAAAGATTTCCAATTTGACCTGTCGTCTGGATGGGCTCTTCTGCGGTAGTGATTTTCCATGGAGTTTTTTGGATCATCCAAATCAGTAAACCTAATATGGCGACTACCACGACCGCACCGGCGTTTTTCTGCATACTTGAATGAGAAATATTTACAGATTGAATTTTATTGGTGAGCATAATCCCAAACATAATCAGAACTAAGATTCCTCCGATATAAATCATGACTTGTGCGCCTGCCATAAAGTCTGCCCAAAGAAATGCATAAAGACCTGCAACACCAAAAAATGTAAAGAGCAATGCTACTGCAGAGTGAATAAGGTTTTTATTCAGAACTACAATGAATGCACTTAGGACAGTTATCCCTGCAATGACCCAAAATATTACATCAGCCATTTGATACTTCTCCCTCAGACATTTTTTTTTCGGTGGTGGGCGGTGGTTCAGGAGGTGGGGCAGTTAACCGTTCAATCTCTTCCGGTGTAACTGTCGCATATTTATAAATGAGATTCTCTCTGTTATATTCAGAGAACTCATAATCTAACGGATGTTTTTCTGAATTCGGTCCGCCGGTCATAAAAATACAGCTCTCCGGACACGGATACGTACACAGGTTACAATACATACATTCGGACATATCAATATCAAACCGTTTGACCAGCAATCTTTTTTTCGTGTCATTGGACGTCGTGCCAAGATCTGTGCCTTTTGGCACTTTCACAATTTCAATGGTAATACAATCCACGGGACAAGCTCGGGCACATTTCATACACCCTATACAATCATCAATACTTTGATGCAACCGTGAACGAATGACGTTATAATTTGAAAAATCAAATCCGATATTCCGCTCAGGGCGGGGCCATTTTTCTTCCGGATATTGCAGGGTCACATTGCCTTTGCGAATTCGCATCATGTGTTTCCAGGTGATGCCAAGCCCGATAAACATCGTACTGAGTGTTGCCCAAATTCCGTGTAAATATTCTGCCATTATATCATCCCACCAGCAATATCCAAAGACCGACACCAAAGATATTAAACAGCGCTATCGGGAGTAAATATTTCCAACTGACATTCATCAACTGGTCAACCCGTAATCTTGGGAATGTCCAGCGAAACCACATCATGATAAATATCAGCACTCCTATTTTTGACATAAACCAAAACAGTCCCCACGTTGGTGAATCCATCACTCCGGAGATTGGACTGAGCCATCCGCCAAGGAATGCGGTGACCGTTACGCCACAGACGACAAACATGTTGGCATATTCACTGAGAAAGAAAAATGCCCATCTCATGCCGGAGTATTCCGTATGAAATCCGGCAACCAACTCAGATTCCGCTTCCGGGATGTCAAAAGGAGTTCGGTTGGTCTCTGCAACGCCCGCAATGAAAAATACAAAAAATGCTATAAAGGAAAATGGATTGTTAAAAATTGTCCAATTAGGGATAAACCCTAAAATCGTGCCGGCCTGTGATTGAATTATCCCCTGCATACTTAACGTTCCTGTCAGCATAATAACAGAGACAATCGACAACGCAGCCGGAATTTCATAACTAATGATTTGTGCGGCAGAACGCATTCCGCCGTAAAGCGACCATTTATTATCGGAAGCCCATCCGGCTAAAATCAAGCCGATGATTCCCAGTGAACTCACGGCTAAAATATAAAACACACCAATATTTAGGTTTACGGCAATCAAAACTTGATTAAACGGCAAGGCGGCAATCGCAATAAATGCAGCGATAAAAATAATATATGGCGCAAGAATAAATAATTTTCGATCTGCTGCTTTTGGTATTATGTCTTCTTTCAACAGAAGTTTGAGCGAATCTGCTACCGTTTGAAGCAAACCCCACTTCCCTGCATGAAGTCCAGCCCCCTGTCCCATGGGACCGATTCTGTCCTGCATAAATGCAGAGACTTTACGTTCAATGTATACTGCGATAATCGCAATGGCTGCCATTAATCCAAAGATCACCAGCCCGGCAATAGTCAATCCGACAATCAACATAAACCCGCTCTCAAAAAGTCCGTTCATTATCGATCAATTTCTCCAAGGACAATATCAAGACTCCCCAAAATTGCCAGTACATCTGAGAGCATCCATCCCCTAGATATCTCATCCAGTACGCTCATTGCGGTAAAGGCAGGTGACCGCATTTTTACGCGGAACGGTTTCGGCTTTCCATCGCTGACAATGTAATAACCCAAATCTCCCCTTGGGGATTCTGTCCGTTTATAAATTGATCCTTTTGGAGGACGAATTTTTCTGGGGATCGCTTCATGGATATCACCCTCCGACGGTAATTGTTTGAGTGCCTGACGAACAATTTTTACACTTTCACGCATCTCCTGAATACGCACCCAATAGCGGTCCCAACAATCCCCTACCGACCCCATAATGCCTTCACCGACAGGAATGTCAAATTCAAACCGGTCGTAAATGGAATACGGTTCATTTTTTCGGAGGTCCCATTTCACTCCCGATCCGCGAAGATTCGGCCCGGAGACGCCATAATTGATGGCAACATCCGCAGGGAGGACACCGACATCCGCAGTCCGTTCAACAAATATTTTGTTGTACATCAGCAAATTGTTATATTCATCGATCTGCGGTTCAAAATTATCTAAAAATTTATACGCAGCTTCCACAAACCCAACCGGAAGGTCATGAGACAATCCGCCCACCCACATATAGTTATATAAAAGTCGTGCACCGCAGACTGTTTCAAATAAATCTAAAATGTATTCGCGATCGCGAAACATGTATAAAAAAGGAGTAAAAGCGCCAATGTCAAGCCCATTCGTTCCTAATGCAAGTAAATGGCTGGCGATACGGTTTAACTCTGCCATGATCACACGGATATATTCCACCCGCTCCGGCACATGAATATCCATCATTTCCTCAATGGCAATTACATACCCAAAACTATTATTCATGGCGGCGATATAATCGCAGCGATCGGTGTAAGGGATAACCTGTTCGTAGGTGATATTTTCACAATGTTTTTCGAAACAGCGATGGAGATACCCAATAACCGGTGTAATCTCTGAAACAATTTCGCCGTCAGTTTTGACCTTCAGCCGAAGAACTCCGTGCGTACTGGGATGCTGCGGTCCGATATTCAGAACCATTTCTTCTCCGCGGATAATGCTCATCAGCTTTTCACCTTTGGTACAACCATACCATGATAGGTTTGCGGTGTTTCATAATCTTTGCGTAATGGCCATCCTTCCCAATCTTCCGGCAGTAGCATCCGCCGCAAATCCCGGTGACCTTCAAACCGGATACCGTACATATCGTACACTTCCCGTTCAAACCAGTCGCCAATTCGCCATATTTTTTCGATAGACGGAATGGTTGGGTTGTCTTTTTTTACCGGGATGCGAATCTCAATTTTGTGTAAAAGCGACATGGAATGTAAGTTGTATCGGACATCCATTGGATTTTCGTCGCCCAAATCAACCCCGGTGATACATTGGAGAGAATCAAACTTTAGTTCAGGATCATCGCGCAAGAACTTTGCAACATCCTGCCACTGATCCGATGTAAGCATGATGCAATCTTCGACCGGCTCTTCCTGAACAATAACCGCTCCGGGAAATTGTGTCTCCAATTTTTGGGCAACTTGTTCGTTAATCATGCGTCTTTTTCTTTCGTCAACGGACGCTCACCACGAATTTTTTCCTGGAGTTTAATCAGTCCTTCAATCAGGGATTCCGGTCGGGGAGGGCATCCGGGGATGTACACATCCACGGGAATAATTAAATCCACACCCTTTAGAACATGGTATCCATGCTGCCAATACGGGCCTCCGCTGGTGGCACAGCTTCCCATGGCGATGACATATTTTGGGTCAGCCATTTGATCGTAAAGTCTTTTGACACGTTCTGCCATTTTTATAGAGACTGTGCCTGCAACAATCATTACATCTGCCTGGCGTGGTGAGGAGCGAGGCATCATCCCAATGCGCTCAAGGTCATGACGACTAGCCGCAGCAGCCATCATTTCAATCGCACAACAGGCAAGGCCAAACTGGAAATACCACGGGGATGTTGACCGTGCCCAGCTTAGCAATTTATCCAACTTGGTTACAATAATATTGTCTTCAAACTTGTGTTCTAAATACCCCACTTAATCTGACTCCCGTTCTTCGGTATTTAAATTTTGATATCTTCCCCTGCCGTACTTCACTCTGTATTTCACCCAGTCAAGATCTCCTTTTCTCCACACATACATCAGCCCGACGATAAGGATGATCAGAAATATTCCCATTTCAACATACGCTAAAAGTCCTAAATCTTTAAAGACGACAGCCCAAGGGAAGAGTAAAACAACTTCAACGTCAAAGATAAGAAAAATTAACGCAATAACATAAAAGCGAATATTAAATTGAACCCACGCAGACCCTTCGGCAATTTCTCCGCATTCGTAGGTGCTGAGTTTTCCGTCTGTTGGGTTGGATGGGGCAACGAGTTTAGATAAACGCAAAAGAAGAGTAATGAGGATTGCCCCCAATACCACAAAGAGAAATACCGTTCCGAAGCTTAGTAACATAAATTATTCATCAATTCTCAAGTGTCGAATTTAGATAACCTATTTTTCGTTAGTCAAGCTAAATAAGATGATTTTCTCTTATTTTTTTCATTGTACAATCTCTCTGCTGAAAACTTCTTAAGTTTACTCGTTGTTCGTAATAATATTTTTTCAATTTCAATGTTTCCTCTTTTGTTCTTTTAGGTTCTAAATTCACCATTCAATTTATTCACCTGAATTCATGTTAAGGGACATATTATGACGATTGTTCATAGGACAATAAACTATGCTCTGAGAGCAGTAAACAGGGTAATCACTTTCGCACTTCCCTGGCTTCCAAGATGGATGGTGCAGCCTTTCGCTTCTCCTTATGTTGCCGGAGAAACCGTCGATGATGCAATCCGGCATATTCGTGCACTTAATCAGCAAGGATATTCCACCACCCTTGATATTCTTGGGGAGCATGTTCAATCTCGTGAAGAAGCCCAAGTAGTGACGGACGCCTACTGCAATTTATTTGACAGAATCCACACTGAAAACCTTGACAGTACCGTTTCTATTAAACCTACGCACCTCGGATTAGAGCTGGATAAAGAAATCGCAAAAACTAATATTCAAAAAATTGCGAGTAAAGCAGAAAAATACAGAAACGGGCTTACCATCGATATGGAAAATTCTCCATATACAGATGCTACGCTTGACATCTACAAAATGTGTGTAAATAATTACAACGGTGTCGGTACAGTTCTTCAGTCCTATCTCTTTCGTAGTATAGAAGACGTACGCAACTTTCATTCTCAGAACTTTCATATACGAATTTGTAAGGGGATTTATCGAGAATCTCCATCCATTGCCCACCAAACTCGTGAAGATATTCGCGACAACTTTATACGCATGGTTAAGACTTCTCTTCGCGGGCAAGGATTTACCGCCATCGCCACTCACGATCCGGTACTGATTGATACCCTCGATAACTGGATTTCCGACCATAACATTTCAAAAGACAGATTTGAATTCCAAGTTCTCTACGGTGTTCCGATGGGTGATAAATTAGACATTTTAAAGAATAAAGGATACTCCGTCCGAATTTATGTTCCGTTTGGGGCAGCCTGGTTTGATTACTCCATTAGACGGCTGAAAGAGAACCCTAATATCATTTGGTACGTGTTAGCGAATCTTTTTAAAAGGTAGAGGTTGAGGATAATGGTTTTAGACCTTCTTTTTCTACTGCTTTGTAACTATCCATTCTCTTTTTCATCAAAAATTTAACAACGGATAAAATTATGAACGAACAAGACACAATAAAACAAATTTTACACTTCAAAACTATTGCCGTGGTCGGGCTTTCGCCTAAACCCATCAGACCCAGTTACCGCGTGGCTGAGTATATGCAATCGCAGGGATATAAAATCATCCCGGTTAATCCCGGACAGGATGAAATCCTTGGCGAAAAGAGCTATCCGACATTACGGGATATTCCGGAATCCGTCGATATTGTTGACGTATTTCGCCGCCCGGAATTGGTTGAGCCCATCACCGATACTGCCATTGAGATTGGAGCAAAAGCAATTTGGTTTCAGGATGGTGTGATAAATGATATTGCTGCAAAAAAAGCAGAAGACGCCGGTTTACTGGTGGTAATGGACGACTGCATTTTACGTCAGCATCAAGCGCAAAATATCCGGGACTATGCCCCGCATTGCGAAATATAATTTAACCTGATTAATTCCACTTCAGAAAGGGGTTCCTGTTAAAATGATTCACGCACACATCGGGGTAATTCGTGTCTAATGTTTCTAAATCCCGACTTTCGAGGAATTATGCAGGCTAATCCACTTCTCCCCGTTTCCCCCAGCCCATTTTTGTCCGGAGAGTCTGAAAATAATTCGTATCTTCAAAGTCGATCATATATATTTCATGAGCCGCTTTTTGAATAAACACTTTTGAATGGCTGTCTAAATATTCACACACTTGCCCGTCGACAGCAAGGGCGACTTCTTCTTGTGTTTCCTTAGAAAAATCAATTTCCAGTGTACGGTCATCCGGCATGACAATCGAACGGAGCGTTAGCGTATGCGGAGAAATCGGAGTAACAACAATCGCACTGAGAATAGGCATAACGATTGGTCCCCCCGCTGCGAGAGAATATGCCGTTGACCCGGTCGGTGTGGCAACAATCAGACCGTCTGAGCGATAATTTGCCACAAACCGATCATTGGCTAATAATCGACAGTTGAGCATTCGGTGAGATTTTCCGCGATCGAGTACAAAATCGTTTAAGGCGTAAAACACTTCTGGCTCATTTCCATTGTAAACTTCACATTTTAACACCATACGTTTTTGAAGTGTGTATTGACCGTCTGCCACCAAATCCAAGCGACGAATCATATCATTAACGGTTACCTGAGCAAGGAATCCAAGTTCGCCTAAGTGGATTCCCAAAATTCGTGTCTTTCGATGCGCAACTGCCCGAGCCGCGGACAATATAGTGCCGTCTCCGCCAAGGGTTAGCAAAAAATCCAGTTGATGAAAGCCATCCGCAGATTCAATTACCGAATATTGAAATGCATCGGGATCATCCATTTTATCAAGAATCCTTGTCGTAATGAAGACTTCAAGACCTTTTTTCTCAGCCCAGGAAACAATTTTTGGAAACAATTCCCAAAACTGAGGTTTTTCGGTATTCCCCCAAATGCCAAAACGTTTAGGCTTTTTCATCAAAATCCCCCAAAATCGAATTACCTTCCGAATCTTCGGTCAGTTGTTTAATAGACTGCTCGGCGCTTTCAAGCTTTTTTGTACAGGATTGAACAAGCTCCATCCCTTCTTGGTAATACTTCAAGCTATCATCTAACGATGATTCTCCCCCTGATTCCAGTTTTGCAACAATATCTTCTAAGCGCGTAAACGCCGCTTCAAATTCAAGTGTTTCTTTTTTCTTAGCCATGATTCTTAGTGTGTTAAAGTGTTAAAGTGCCAGACCGCCTCAGGTGGGTTAGTGTACTTGTCCATGCTCCCAATCTCCTCTGCTCCCACTCACCATTACTCCCTCTCTTCATCTCTCACCTTCTCTGCAATCAATCGTCCTTCTGCCGTCTGGAGTTCAAATTCAGTGCCCATCGAAATATCAGCCGCAGCCCTAACCACCTCACCCGTCGACGTAAATGCAATGGAATATCCTCTCTCAAGCACTGCCTGAGGATTCAGAAGTTCAAGCTGTTCGGAAAAACCGAATAATTCTGCTCTTTTTTTATCAATCCCATTTTGCCAAGCAAGGTTCAGTTGATGATACAGCATTGCCAGCGTTTTTTGTCTTCGGTCAATGCGTTTCCCGGGATGCAATATTGCTAGTTTTCCTGCCTGAGTATCCAAACATTGCCAACGCTGTTCAAGTCGAGACTGTAACAAACGATCAATATTGTTTTTCGTGGTCATAAGTTGGTCAATAATATCAGAAATATTCGGGACTGCAAGCTCTGCCGCAGCCGATGGCGTTGGTGCTCGTAAATCCGCGACTAAATCTGTAATCGTGGTATCTGTTTCATGCCCGACTGCAGAAATAACAGGAAGATTACATTCAAAAATGGCACGGGCAGTTTTTTCTTCGTTAAATGGCCAAAGGTCTTCTAATGAACCGCCGCCACGCCCTACAATAAGCAAATCAACAGCCCCGTAGTTTTCAAACTCCCTGAGAGCCTGTACAATATCGTCGGCTGCAGAATCTCCTTGAACCTTAGTTGGTCTGACAATCACCGTAGCATACGGAGCTCTTCTCCCCAGTACCTGAATAATGTCGCGTACGGCTGCACCCGTCCCTGACGTAACAACCCCAATCCTTCGTGGAAATTCAGGAAACGGTTTTTTTAGTGCCGAATCAAATAATCCCTCTTCATTTAACTGTTTTTTTAATGCTTCGAATGCAAGATATAGGGCACCAAGTCCCGCCGGTTCCATCTTGCCAACGGTTAATTGATAGGATCCGCGTTTCTCATAGACAGATATTCTGCCGTGAACAAATACTTTCATGCCTTCTTCAGGACGAAAACGCATGAATTGATTGCTGCCTTTAAACATGACAGAGCGGATCTCCGAACGATTGTCTTTGAGTGTAAAATACATGTGCCCTGAACGAGGATGAATGAAGTTAGATATCTCTCCCGTTATCCACACGTGCGGGAATGCTCCCTCGAGGAGTGATTTGATATCTTTTGTCAGTTCACTGACAGAAATTGGTGTATCAGAGTTCATATCGCATTAGAAATTAATACAATACCACCAATTCCCTCGGAAATTTTTCCGGGGGAATTGGACTCTATATTTTATGAATATGTTTCGTCGCGTTATGCGACGAACGTTTAAACTTTCTTTTTCTTGTGACGATTCGCACGAAGACGCTTTTTGCGTTTATGCGTATTCATTTTCGTCTTTTTCCGTTTTTTACCGCAGGGCATATTACCTCTTGTTATTAGTAAGTTTAATGAGAATTAAGTCCATTTAATTTAACGATTCGCTGACCGCGTCTCTCATCCGTTTTGATGGTTTAAATGTGGGCACATATCGTTCCGGCAAGTACACTGTTTCTCCGGTTCCGGGATTTCGGGCTTTTTTTGGTTTTCGATGTTTAACACCAAACGTGCCAAATCCACGTAATTCTATATGCTCTTTTTGAGCAAGCGCTTCAACAATCGCTGACATGATGCCATTCATGGTGGCTTCAGTCTCAACTTTTGTCAAACCGGTAGAGTTCGATACGATATTCACAATATCCTGTTTTGTCATGGCTTCCTCCTAACGCCAACGGTATGCCGGTTGTACATCAAACCGGCTCCCGATTTTCTCTTCTGCTTCTCCGAGGAGAAGGTTTATTATTCCCCGTCGTTTTTTCTGAGCTTCAACTGTTGTGGGACTTCCGGATATTTTTCCGAGAACACCGGCAATTACGATAGCATCATCCATGGTGCCGATTGTATCAGCCAGACCTATTTCCACAGATTGTTCGCCGGTAAATACACGACCGTCTGCCAGTGACTCCACAACATCCATAGATAATTTACGCCCATCAGACACTGCACGTTTGAACTGCCCATGGAGATTCATAATAACCTCCTTAAAAGCGATGCGATCTTCTTCGGTCACTTTTCGGGTCGGGCTTCCGCTATCTTTCGTATCTCCACTTTTAATCGTTTCAAACCTAAGCCCAATTTTATTCAGCAGTTCTACGGCAACGGGGTATTCCAAAATGACGCCAATACTGCCCACAATGGACCCGCGATTAACGACAATTTTATCGCTGCCCAATGCGGCATAATATCCACCTGATGCGCCCACAGAACCCATAGAGACGACAACGGGTTTATGTTGAGTTAACTTTTTTACTTTTTCATAAATTTCTTGAGAAGGTGCTACAGCGCCACCCGGGCTGTCAATACGCAAAACAATTGCTTTTACATCCTCTCTTTTTCTAAACTTCTCCAAATCTCTCACCACGGATTTCGACGACATAATCGGACCTTCTAATCGAACAATGCCGACTTTTTCTCCAAGAGATAAACCGTCCCCGCTAAATACATTCATGATTTGCGTGAGCAGAAACAGTCCAAAAATAACACTAAGGATAATCCACACCCATTTGTTTGAAGACTTTGGGATTGGTGGTTGTATCATCCTGCTTTTATCCACAGTGTTAATTTTTGTCCCGGGTAAATATATTCACGCTTTTTTAGTCCATTCCATTTTATAATCTGACCAACAAACGTCCCGTTTCTTTCTGCAATTTGACTGAGGGTATCTCCCTTTCGTACTTTATAAACCAATTTTTTAAGTTCGGCAGGTGATGTCTTAGGCGGTGTGTATTGACTTTTATCTTTTACCCAAATAATTAGTTTTTGCCCAGGATGAATATATTGCCCGTATTTTATTCCGTTCCATCGACGAATCTTACTCGACCTTGTACGATATCGTTCAGCAATGTGCCCTAGGGTATCACCCTTTCGTACTTTGTGAATTACTTGTTTGTGATTAGAACCAGCTGTATTCGTTGCCGCACCGGAATAAGAGCTCCCGCGAACAGGGATAACGAGTTTTTGTCCAATACGGATTTTATGTCGATTGCGTATCTTGTTCCTTGATGCAAGGTCATGGATAGAAATCCCGTACTTTTTGGAGATTGTCCATAAACTTTCGCCTTTTCGGATTCGATGGGTAACAAAAACAGGAGCGAAACGTTCATCCTCAGGCAAAGCATTATAATTTGCTAAAAAGATTTCCTTTTTCTCCTTCGGCAATTTTAATACATAAGACGGTACATCTGGCGTTGCAGACTGTCGAAGTTCGGGATTATACTTTTGAAGTGTTTTTAATTTAATCCCTGCGGCTCTCGCGAGGACGGTCAAATCTGCACTTTTCTCAAGAATGACTTCGTCATATTCCAGCGGGGATTTTTTAATAGTTTTAAATCCGTATTTTTCGGGATCACTACCAATAATAGCCGTGGCAAGATAATAAGGCATGTAATTTCGAGTCTCCCTGGGGAGAGAATGCATTTGCCAAAAATCATTGGTTTGGTGAAGGCGAACAGCTCTATGAACCCTGCCCGAACCTGAATTGTAGGCAGCCATAGCTAAATACCAATTGTCGAATTCTTTGTACAGATCTTTTAAATACGCACATGCTGCATGCGTAGATTTTACCGGGTCTCGTCGTTCATCCACGTACCACGTTCGTTTCAATCCATAATTTTTTCCGGTGGAATAAATAAACTGCCAAAGTCCTACCGCACTTGCTCTGGAATAGGCTTTTGGATTTAACCCGGATTCAATCATCGCCAAAAAAACCAGTTCTTCAGGAAGTTCACATTCGCTCAAAATTTCGTGGATTAATTCTCCATATTCCGCATATCGTTGTAGCCATATTTCAAACTGCTTACGCCCCTTGTTCGTAAAGAAGGAAATGTATTGCTCAACTTTTTTATTCATCACCAGCGGGATGTGGCCGTCCCTGTCATCAATCACGGTATATTTTGAATTTCCAACTTCAATCTCGAGTGGCTCTGTGAGTTTTCCAACTTGGTGATGCAACTGCTCAGCCGTTATCGCGATATCTGAAGTTTCAAGTGTTGTTAATCGATGTGCATATACATCAATTAATGAATTTTCAAATCGATTAAATTCTTCTCTGTCTTCACCAATCATCTCTCCAAGCTGATCTGCTTCACCCAACAATTCAAAAATACGGTCAAGATTATAGATTACTTCCAACGTATCACTGTGAACGTCGGCGATTAAAGCATCAGATAAATACACTTTTACGTCTCTTAACAGTTGCGGAAGACGGTTGGCTGTTTCTACAAACCCATTTCCATTTACATGCCCATTGGTTGGTGCATTATTTTCGGCAAGTGACGTGGTGTCCATTTCCATATTGCCTGAAGAAGCAGTATCAGAAACGGTAAATGTTTCCAAACTGTCTGCCGCCGGGGCATTCTGCACGGATAGGCTGTCTGTTTGAGCAAGTAGTGCTGAAGCAAACAGTAAGCTTGTAATTCCTGTAAGTGTTCGAATCATACGATAGTTAGATAAATATAGCCGGGAAAATTAGGTGAGGTAATCATGGACAGTCAAGGATTATTCCTACTATTTTTATTCTTGGTAATTGATTAAATGAAAGAGTGATTACAGCCTTGTGATTAATAGTTGGTGATTGATAACAGATAATTGAAAGTTGGCAGCTTTTTTATTCACTTTGTAATATTTTTTTTATAATTTTTGACGTGCTGTAACCTTCGAGAAATGGGATGACTTTGACCTCACCTTTTCGGCGAATTACTTCTTTTGCTCCCACAATAGTTTCAATGGAATAATCACCACCTTTGACTAAAAAATCCGGTTTTAATGCAGTAATTAACTCTAATGGCGTCTTTTCGTCAAACAACACAACACCATCCACAGATTTCAATGCATCTAAAATCATCGCCCTGTCTGCTTCAGATTGTATGGGTCTTTTCGCTCCCTTCAATTTCCGGACAGAAGCATCTGTATTTAATCCAATAATCAATCGATCTCCATAGGACTTTGCATCCGCAAGATACGACACATGTCCCGGATGCATTATGTCAAAGCATCCGTTGGTAAATACGACCTTTTCCCCTGCGTTTTTCCAAAGGGCTATTTGAGTTGAGGCTTCTTCTCTAGAGTAAATCACTGTCTTCCTCCTTTATCGGACACAGTTTACAATATCGATATTGACAATAGTATTTATCCAAGGATTTTAACGCTTGTAAAAACGAGAAAGAACGCAAATCCGGCGAACTGAACACTCCTCGAAATTGCTTATCAAATTTCATATAGCTGTATGGTAGTCGTAATTCGAACCACGCATCTCTTGTTGAGGTAAAGAGCGGAACATCATGATCTAAAACAGCGTTCGCTCCAAGATACGGGAAAAACACATTGCCTAATAATTCCGTGATGACACCTTCACCACACACGCGTTTTAATTTGCCGATTAGGTTTTCGCGCAGTGAGTTGGGTGACGGCAATTCGTCAGAAAGAAACTCCACACTAAACCGTATAATCTCAATCAATACTTCCAATCGTTTCTCGGGGTAACTTGCGGGACGAACTCCTTTTTTATACCATCGAATTGAAAGGGTTTCTGCTGTTTTCTTGATGGTTTTCATCCCTTCTGCACGAGATAATTTTCTGAGTTGAGTTATATCCAGTGACTTAGACAAATGAATAAATCCTTCTTTATTCCGACCAACACCTAAAATACCTGCACTTAAGATGATTAACCCTTGAACTGTCATTGATTGTTTTTCAAGTAATCGTTGTACATGGAACTGCCAGCGTAATTCCGCTAAATAATGTAAAGAAGATAATGTCTCTGTTGAAACGAAAATATTTTCGACGGAACACGCAACTTGACCTTTTTCTTGTTTGGGTTGTTCAAGCACAACCGTTGGTATGTTTGGTTTTGGAGCGTGTGGATTGATATGTCTTACAACGTGTAAAATCACCGAATCATAAGCGTGATTTTTGTCATGCCCATGCGTAAACCAATCTTTGGATTCGATATGGCACTCAATATTTCCGGTAAGGATTTCTCCATCTATTTGAATGGAGGCCTCAAATATATCAGGCCCTTCATGCAGGTTTCGTTTCCCTGGATGAATCACAAAAATGGATTGGTATTTATCTGACCGGATTATGGTCCCGGGAGTAAGATTCAACCACTGGTTCACTAAAGATATTTCATACCCTCGTGCCGGATCAAACACGGGGTACAACCGCCCGTATGTGGGAGAAGGATACGTCATTTTTCTGATGACATCCATTCCGATTTCATTTGGATAACGTCTTCCCTTAGTTTCTCTGCCAACCAGTTTCTATCTTCGTAAGTCAGCGACGACGTTTCTATCGGGGTACCGATTCTCATCTCAATATTTCTCGGAGTAACTTTCCATGAACCTTTCGTTACAACTTCAGATGTTCCACAAAGTGCCACAGGGACAATCGGCATTCCAGTCTCTATTGCTAACACAATTCCGCCTTTTTTGAACTGATGAACTTTTCCGTCCAGTGAACGTGTCCCCTCGGGATATAACATAATGGAGCGAGGATTTTTTCTCAGACTGTCAACGGCTTTTTTCAAAGAACTTACCGCTTTCTCGCGATTACCCCTGTCAATAAAAATCGTATGCGCTCCAATCATTGCCCAGCCAAAAAACGGAATTTTTCTTAATTCTTTTTTTGAAATAGCTACCATACGAAAGGGGATTGACGCAAATGCGAGTGGGATATCAAAAGCAGATTCGTGATTGGCTGCAAGAAAATATTGCTGATTGATGTCCAAATTTTCTAATCCCTTTACAACGTACGGCACCCCGGAAATGCATAAGATGACCTTAGACCATATTCTGGCGATGTGACCAAAAACACGTCCTTTCCAATCGATGAGTGAGACGACAAGCCCTGTCCCACCGAGTGTTATCGTCCAGAAAACCACATTTATCATAATCCATATTAACCGCATTAACGAATCTCCTTCAGTCCAAGATAAGGTTGTAGTGGTTCGGGGATGAGAATAGATCCATCCGCATTTTGATACGTTTCAAGCAGGGCAACCAGTAAACGCGGCGTGGCAACTCCGGATCCATTTAGTGTATGCACAAAATCTACTTTATTATCTGAATTCCGACGATAGCGAATATTTCCGCGACGTGCCTGAAAACTTTCAAAATTACTGCAGGACGATACTTCAAGCCACTTTTTTTCCCCCGGTGCCCACACTTCCAGATCGTAGCATTTCGCAGAGGCAAAACTCAAATCACCGGTACACAATTCCACAACCCGATAATGTAGCCCTAAAACTTGCAATATCGACTCAGCCTGAGCCGTGAGAGATTCCAACTCATCATACGATGATTCGGGGGTTACAAATTTCACCAATTCCACTTTGTTAAACTGATGCAGACGAAGAAAACCACGGGTGTCTTTGCCATAGGATCCTGCCTCACGACGAAAGCATGCCGAATATGCTGAATAATATTTGGGAAGATCATCCTCGGGGAGGATTTCATCTCTGTGAATATTCGTAACAGGGACTTCTGCAGTGGGAATCAAATACAATTCATCGGTTTGACTCCAATACATATCTTCCGCAAATTTCGGAAGCTGCCCTGTTGTCGTCATGGCAGATTTATTGGCAACAAAAGGAGGAAACACTTCTGTATATCCATATTCACTATGATGATGGTCTAACATAAAATTAATCAGGGCTCTTTCTAATCTTGCACCGGCATTCATATATAGAGGAAAACCTGAACCGGAAATCTTTGCCCCGCGTTGAAAATCAAACATTCCTAACTGCGTTCCCAACTCCAAGTGTGACTTTGGTGTAAATCCAAAATTCGGCTTTTCTCCCCAATCTCTGATTTCCACATTCATTGTTTCATCAGCGCCAACCGGTACAGAACCATGCGGAATATTTGGTAAGTTGATGAGTATATTTTTTAATTGTGCATCTAAATCAGCGGTTATTTTTTCCAACTCTTTAATGTGCTTGGAAACCTGCTTCATCTTGCGGATAGCTTCCGTGGCATTATCCCCGCTGCGTCTAGCCTTCCCGATTGCTTCAGATGCAATATTCCTCTCCGCACGCAATTCGTTTAACTGATTTAAGTTGTCTCTATGCTTTTTGTCAAGGATTAGAATTTTGTTTACGTCAAATTCTTCACCTTTTGCTTTCCAGCTTTCTTGAATTTTCTTCAGATTTTCTCGTATGGCAGATATAGGTATCACGTCGTTCCTCGATTGATTAATAAGGCGGAAATTAGCCACGATTATTCATCAACGCAAAAGATTGGTGTTTATTAAAAGTGATAAAGTGCCTGTCTGCCCGACAAAGAATGCAGGCGGGCCTGCCCGGGGCAGACGGACCCACCGTTTTTTGCGGGGTCATGTGTTCAAGTGTCCGTACACCTAAGGTTTGTTAGGGTGCTTTTTCATGCACCTTTTCTCATAATCTTAATCCCTGCCTGCGGTAGGCAGGCTAATCTTAATCCTAATCCATAAAGATTGACAACTACAGAAATTTCATCCTAATTTCCATAGGAATAAAAGGACATCCATCTCGATTCATACTGCTATCAGTTTTTCATCAACCAATAATAAACGCAAGGATACTCGCCAATGAGTGGACTGAATAGCAACAACCATCGTCTTTTATCTTTCTACGATTTTATCTATACTCAACCGGATTTTATTCACAGAAACCTAACCCCGTTCTTGAGGTGTTTGGTTAAATCATGAAGGGTCTCATTTCACATTTTCACGTTCGATTTCCTAAATGGATGTTCTCTTGGACTTTTCTATTGATTGATTCTCTCATCGGATTTTTCGCATTCCGATCTTCGTTAGAATCTCATATTGTATATTTGGGGTTTCATCCGATTTGGGGATTTTTTATTCTCCAATTATTCTGGAGCTTTCTCTTTCTGTTTCGATTGCATTTTCAAGGAGAATTTACCGTCTCCCGTATCCATGAAATTAAACGGATTGCCCAAACAACATTGGCAGTTGTCTTTCTGTTTATTATTATCAATGCGATCATCAACCCTTTACCATGGATTCCTGCTGAAAGTATTTTTGGATATTGGTTTCAATTTTATTTTGGAATAACAATTGCTCATTTTATTGTCCGTAGCTTCCAAAAATATTTACTTCTCAAAGGTGTCGGGCAGGAAAACACGCTTATTTTGGGCGTAAATCCACGCGGGATACTTGCTGCACAAATTCTCTCTGAGCATCAGCAGCAAGGTTATAAAATCCTTGGATTCGTACATATGTCCGATGACAGCGAATGTACCGAGAATCTTGTTTTCCCCATTCTCGGAAAAGAGTCCACACTCCATGATATTATTGTAAATCATCAAATTACTGAAGTCATTTTTGCCTTAGAAAACATTGAACATGATCGACTTTTACTCTTATTAAATAAACTTACCGGTTTGCCGGTTTCTGCCAGTGTTGTTCCTGCCTTACAAGATGTCATTTCAGGCTTGATTCACACTAAACAGCTTCATGGTTTGCCTTTACTGAAGATTCAATCTCAACTCAACACAAGCTACAATCGTTATGGAAAACGTTTGGTAGACTTACTTATTACAATCCCTTCACTAATTGTGTCGTTACCGGTTTACCTAATAACGGGCATAATCATAAAGTTCGATTCCAAAGGACCAATGATTTATTCACAAGAACGTGTCGGAAAAAATGGCACCCTTTTCGCATGTTATAAATTTCGGTCTATGAGAGAGGATGCTGAAAAGCATTCAGGGCCTGTTTGGTCTGAAGAAGACGATCCGCGTGTTACTGCGGTCGGAAAATGGTTACGCCGGTTTAGGATTGACGAACTCCCACAATTTATCAATGTAATAAAAGGTGAAATGAGTCTAATCGGTCCGCGCCCGGAACGCCCTTATTTCGTTGAAAAACTCAAAAAGGAAATTCCGTTGTACACACGGAGGTTTAATGTCCGCCCCGGGATTACAGGATGGGCACAAATTAAACAGCCTGCAGACAGAGTATTGGATGATGTCCGTGAAAAGCTACGATACGATTTTTATTATTTGGAAAACCTGAGCTTTAATATTGATATGAAAATTATTTTATCAACTATATGGGTAATGTTCTCGGGTAAAGGAAGATAAGATACAATAATTTAGAATGTTTAATTTACAATTAAGAATTATGCCATGAACACTCTAAGGTAAGATATGAAATTAATATCCATTATTCGCTCCTGCGTTTTTCCGGCGGTTTTAGCAGGAATCCTTACATTCGGTTTTTCTCAATCTACGCCGGTGGATTTCCGCCATCCTGTGTATACATTTATCCGACAGCAAATTGCATTGTCTCACGTACGACAACCATCCAACGGAATTCAGCCGTACACCCATTCAGAGATTAGGCATACGTTAGGATTGCTCTCTAAAAATGATGCGCTTTCCGATTTTGATAAGGAAACGCTTAAAATATATTCCCAAGAATTTGAGGTAGACACCATGCCAAAAGGTCTGTCCGGGGTGTGGCAATCAGGGCATCGCCGTAAATTATCGAAACAATTATTATCCATCAATGGAGCAGCTCCGCACTTCGCAGCCTACAAAGATAATCAGTTGACCACTTGGATTGATTGGGAAGAGACCATCCGATGGCAAAGAGAGAATGATGTATCGCGGGGGTATTATTCTGATCGGTTGAGTATCCATGGTGAATTTAACAATCATCTCTCATTTTATAGCGACTACACACTTTACCGGCTTGAAAATGCGCCAGGCTTTTCGGGCATGCCGAATGAATATAAACAAGGTCATAAAATGAGTTTTGATGAGGTGGATTTGACAATTTGGGACATATCGCAGGCATCAATTGTTTACGAAAACCCTGTTCTTAACATTGAGTTTAGTAAAAAACCCGTCTATTGGGGGCTTTCTCCGAAAAACTCTCCAATATTTTCAAATCAAGTCCTTCCATTTACGTTTATCGGGTTTTCTAAAAAATACAAACGGGTTGAGATGACAAGTTTCCACGGTGCTCTCATGCCGTTTTCTCCGACTCGGCGAGATTCGGTCATCCCTGAAAAACGTATAGCCGGGCATCGATTTGATTTTTCTCCCGGAGATAATATTACATTGGCATTTTCTGAGATAGTAATCTATGCTCGTCGAACTCTCGAACCCGGATATTTGCTCCCCGTTAACTTATTTTGGTCAGAAGAACATAATCTTGGAGATCGCGACAATATCCTCATGGCGTTTGAAGCTAAGTGGGGAATCCGCCCGGGGATTGAAATTTACGGCACATTCCTTTGGGATGAATTATCGTGGTTGGATTTATTCAGTCAATGGTGGGGAAACAAATTTGTTTTCCAGTCCGGTTTTTATTGGGTACCGTCTCTTTCCGGTCATCTCCCGGATTTACGCGTAGAGTTTACTGCGGCCAGACCTTGGGTCTACACACATAACGATTCTCTCATCACGTTTACTTCTGCTGACATAGGATTGGGATTCCCCCACGGTCCAAATTCACAATTACTCTATGTCGAATCTAACTGGTGGCTGTCTCCTCAATCATTGTGGACTCTCTCTTATCGTCATTTGGCAAAGGGAAGCAACCTCGGCAGCAATCCAACAGACAACTACAATAATCGAGACCAATCTTTAGATGATAATACCCCGTTTCTGCTCGGTGAAATCACAACATCTAATCAAATAGAGTTACAGGGAAATTACCGGATATCTTATATGCTTGAAGGGTTTATAAATTTATCTTATTTAGACGAGCCAAACCAAATTTACGGTCAAATCGGATTCGTGTTTAATTGGTAAATTAAGGTTGAGGGGAATATTTCTTTTAGAATCTTAGCCCAAACTTTTACAGGACACGTTGTCCTGTAAAATAAATGACCTTTGCAGGACGCTTCGTCCTGCATTTAGAATATCGAAAAAGGGTTTGAAAATCAGCCCCATTTATCACAGCAAAGGCTCGGGTTTAGGAAAAGGTTTCTTTCAAAATCCCTGTAATTATTTCCGCCGCTTGACCATCTCCGTAGTGTGATTTATTTCTAATCGATATTGGTGGAGACTGAATCAACTCCGGCAGCTCTTCAATTCTATCGTTAACCAAAGTATTCCATCCGTCTTCAACCGTTTCTACCCATTCTGTTTCGGGGCGAACCGTTAAACACGGGACTTGATGCAAATAGGCTTCTTTTTGGATTCCCCCGGAGTCTGTTAAAATCACTTTGGCATTTTTTTCAAGCCACATCATATCCAGATATCCGACAGGGTCAATCGGACGAATTGCAGGATGTGCTTCAAGATCAAATTCAGATAACAATTTCAGCGTGCGCGGATGGATGGGGAAAATCAACGGGATAGGCGATTTTTCAAGTGAGTTTAATAAGCCCAATAATTTCCCACGGTTATCTGCATTCGCCGGGCGATGGATGGTCATTAGACCATAAGATTTTGGTTCAAGTTTCAAATGCTCTAAAATCGTCGATTTATTTTCAGCGACCTTTGTAAAATGCATTAGGGAATCAACCATCACATCACCCGTGAGATAAACGCCCTTTGTTATTCCTTCTTTTTTTAGGTTTTCCACTGCAACCGATGTCGGGCAAAACAGATAAGTAGAAATCACATCCGTTAATACGCGGTTGATTTCTTCCGGCATTGTGCGGTTATAGGAACGCAGTCCCGCCTCAACATGAGCAATAGGGATATGAAGTTTAGACGCTGCCAGCGCACCGGCAATCGTTGCGTTTGTATCTCCGTAAACTAAAACCAGATCAGGCTTTTCTTTTAGAATGATATCTTCAATGCCACGTAGACTTGCCGCCGTCTGCTCAGCATGACTCCCGGAACCAACCCCCAAGTTATAATCGGGTTGTGGAATGCCCATCTCCTCAAAAAACACCATCGACATATTATCATCATAATGCTGACCGGTATGGCAAAGGAGTTCCTGTATCCCGTTCCGTCGTAATGCATGCGAAACCATGCCGGCTTTGATGAATTGGGGGCGAGCACCGATGATAGTGAGGGTTTTCATTTCAGTATTTTTTTAATTTCTATCATTGCATTTTCCATCAAGTTTTCTTTTACATAATGCTGTTTAATATACTTTTGTCCATTTTCCCCTTGGTATACACGGAGATTCTTATTTTGATAATAGGTTATTATCGCTTCCGACAATGCTCTCTCTTCTTCGGGTTCAATACACAGGCCGGCATCTGACTTTTTCACCAAATTTTCGACCTCCCCCCTTATCCCAACTATGACAGGTTTTCCACATGCCATATACTCAAGTAATTTGGAGGGTATGGCATTTAAAAATAATGGGGATTTTTTTAGTGGAACCAAACAGACCGAAGCTGACTTTATGTATGTGATCAACTCTTTTCGTGGCATTGGATCTATAAATTTTACATTTTTTAACAAATGATCTGCTGTCATCTTTTCCAGTGTTTTTCTTTGAACACCGTCCCCAATTATTTGAAAATTTATCGGATAGTCCTTTAATAGTATTGCGGATAGAATTACCACTTTTAGTTCTTGAGCTAGCCCGATATTCCCACTATAAAGAACCGTAAAGAATTTATTTTCATGAATGTCGATGTTGACGACGTTTTCAAAAAAAGACTGACTAACCCCATTCATTAGATTAGTGAATCCTTTGAAGAGTGTAAATGGATACTCTTTCGTTAAATAATTTGAAAATCCGGGGACAGCTAATAAATATCCGGAAGAATGTTTATAGATTGTTTTTTCCATCCTCTCAGCAAAGTTCAAAATTATACCTGACGTAATTTCTCCTAATACTTTTGCAGATTCCGGCCAAAGATCACGAATATCAAAGATCATCGGTGTTTTTTTTAATCGACTTATCACGACCCCAGACAATCCGACAAACAGGGGTGGAGACGAAACAATGATTAAATCTGACCTCCTCAATTTCAAGCCAATTAAAGCCGATGAAAACATAAAGGACAAATAAAATCCGATTCGTTGAATATTGGTCTTTCTCGAATTTGCCCACACGGCGGTTCTAATAATAGAATAAGTATTTGTGGGGTCTTGTTCTTTGACAAACCACTTTTTTTTATACCGTTGCGGAACTATCCCCGAAGGGTAGTTTGGAATTTCAGCTATTACCGTAACCGAATGGCCTTGCCTGGACAAAATAATTGCATAATCGCTCCATCTAGATGCTGCAGCTCCCATCTCCGGGGGATGATATTGCGAAATGATTAAGATTTTCATGATGAAATTACTCTAGTGAGTTAGCTGCTCATAGAGCGTTACTAATTTTTTCTCTTCTCCCATCCAACCATACTGTAGACTAACCAATTCTTTCCCCTGTTTTCCCATGCTAAGTATCAAGTCTTCATTTGTCAATAAATCTACTATTTTTTTCGCGGTAAGTTTAGTGTTATTGTATGGCACAAAATATCCCACTTTATTCCCATTAAAGACATTCTTCCAGTACTCAAAATCAGAGGCAATAAATGGTAACCCAAATTGCATATATTCAAACAATTTTGTCGGAATCGAATTTATATAATTTTTTATTGGATGTAACAGGGCTATTCCTATTTTTGATTTATTGACTTCTTCCATGGCAGAAGAATACTCCATTCGCCCGGTAATATACACATGTTTGTCCAGATGGTTCTGTCGAATATACCCTGTCAGCTCTTCCATAAACTTATCAGAGACCGGCCCTATGATTTTCATGGAAAATTCCGGTACCTTTTCAATAACTAAACGGGAAATTTTAAGTAACTCCCACGCACCACGTTCCGGCAATACCCCGCCAACATACACAACATCTGTGCTTTTAGTGTGTACTGTGATTTGTGGCGTTGCTAAAGGGTAGTTTAAAATTGTGGTAGAATTATTAGGGATAAATACTTTATAGGATTTCTCAGCAAGAATAATCCTGTCAAACAGTTTAATGGCTAAATGCTCAATAACTTTGTGAAACAAACCAAGTGGGCTTCTTAATAAAGATGGAATCCACTTTCGTTCGTTTATTAATTGACTGGTGTTTTCGTGCATATCAAATAGTACCTTTTTTCGACGAAGCACCTTTAAGATGATGCCATGTATAATTAGTTCCGGGTCATGAAGATGAAAAATATCAGCTTTTGATTTCAACACCCTGTATAATAAAATACATAGTGTTTTAAATCTATCTGCCTTTCTCCTCCACAGCGGTAAACCATAAACAGTAATATTACAAAAATATTTCTCCTTGAATTCTGCCGGGGCATGCAACTCGACAGAGAAATATTTGGCTAGACTTTTTGCTTGCTTATGAAATATTCGGATGTCATTCCATGGATGAACTGAAGTAAATATAAATATTTTTGTTTTTTTTTCAGAACTAATCATATCTCATTTGAAAGTTGAAATACACTCTGGAAATCATCTTTGTTTCTTATCATTATAATGCCACTAATACTTAGAAATACTACAAGTTTTAATACACTTTGAACAGCAACAGGAAAAAGCATGAAATCAATTAAGTAGTTAAAGGCATATAGACCGACAAACGAAATAACTGTTAAGAGATAATAGCTAATTCCGGGGAAAGCAATATCCGTTAATTTACGAATAACCATGATACTTCCTATTGCGGCAATAATATACCCAATCAAAAAACTATAAATACCCGCATGCAATTCAGAGACGCCACTGTAAACCAACAAAAAGAAAGAAACTATCAACCCTAATGCCGCAGCACCGTAAATTATTGAATTATGACCTTTCAAGGAGAACCCATCAATCGGGCTCCTCATTATCTCCACAATTAAATAAAATGGAATGGCCAACAATAAAACCGAAGCCATCCACTGTCCCGATGCAGAAACAGAGCCTAACCATACCTCTAGAATGACTCCTCCTATTGAACTTAGAAATATGGCAGCCAATCCACTATAAAGTATAATTATCTTTAATAAAGATTCAAGCCCCTTTGTTATTTGAGACTCTGTATTTTCTTTAATCGCCTTTGCAATTCTTGGTAAAAGCACTACACCCAATGGTCCAACGACAAACAACAAAAGCCTGACAAGACTAATAAGTGAGTTAAAATAAGCTAAATCGGTGTAAGGATTATAAAAAGATACAAGTATTGGAGCTCCGGTAAGCAAAATGAATTGCGAAATAAAGCTGAGAAGCCTTGCCAATCCAAATCGCAGGATTAATCGTATGGAATTCCATTTTATTTTTTTTTTACTTGTTGATGCATGATGAGAGTACAAAGCGACCACGTTGAATAAAATCACACTTATACCAATTATCAAGAGGCTTATTGACAATTCGCCTACCAATAAAAATGTAACTATTGGGATAAGTGCTGTGCTAACAATATGAAGAATATTTGCGCCTGCCATTTTCAGATGTCCTCTGTACAGACCATAGGTCAAATATTGCAGGGAAACACCGCTTAAAAAAAGAGCATATGCCAAGGAGTGCTTATTATTAAAACCCGACACAATCCCTTCATTGATGACGTAAGCAATTCCCCCAATGATGGGTAATGTGATCATGATATAAATAATGATGGCACCCCATTCAATATTTTCATTTTTATATCGTCCAATTAAACTGGGCAGACCAACGTTCATTCCGATTAATATAATGCCCATAATAGCAAATGAAGTTCTACGAACCAGTAAAAACTCACCAAGAATCTCAAGCCCATATTGTCTCGCAATATATCCGTTGAGGAAAAACACACCCAATAAAACGGCTATGCCGTTTGCAGCCGTCATGAAATAATCTTTTTTTAAGGAATATTGCTTATGAAGAAATTGGAACATCTTGATGTATATAAGAAGTTA
>JACKQG010001144.1_pt1 | contig 37195 bp, 40 predicted proteins | sample 8237621 | NCBI WGS metagenome assembly JACKQG01 (sample SAMN15677084, study PRJNA649215) | marine metagenome | biome: marine; feature: Black Sea; material: saline water; isolation source: suspended particulate matter (SPM) from the Black Sea western gyre | collected 2013-06-09/2013-06-10 | depth... | reverse complement strand
GACTCGTGTCGGCACCCGGCCCCTTGGCTCTCAGCAGGGTCTTTTCCACTCGTGCGCCGTCGGAAACCTGTGGCGCGGCTTTGCCGACATCTACCATGGTCTTGATCTGCTTCGATTCAGCCATGTCGCCTCACAGTGCCGGGCCGGATAGGCCGTCGCGCCTTATTCTCCAGAAGTGAACGATCAACAGCAGCGTTGTCACCAGGGGAAAGAAGATGCAGTGCAGGATGTAAAACCTCAATAGCGTGTGCGGACCAATCTCGCCGCCGCCGAATATCAACGCGCGCGCATCGTAGACCGCGTTTACTCCGGCGAACTCAGCAAAGGGGCCTTCGTGTCCGAGCAACGGTGTAGCGCGGGCCATGTTTGACCCCACGGTAACCGCCCAGATCGAAAGCTGATCCCAGGGCAGCAGGTAACCGGTGAAGCTGAGCAGCAAGGTAAGCACGAGCAGGATCACTCCCACCACCCAGTTAAACTCGCGTGGGGGCTTGTACGAACCGGTCATGAAAACCCGGAACATGTGTAACCACACAGCGATGACCATTGCGTGCGCGGCCCAGCGATGCATGTTTCTCATGAGCATGCCGAAGGGCATGTCGAACTCGAGGTACTTCATGTCCGCGTACGCGTACTCGGCAACCGGCCGGTAGTAAAACATGAGATAGACGCCGGTCACCACGGTAATAAGAAACATGAGGAAAGTTATGCCGCCCATGCACCAGGTAAACTTCAAGCGAACCCCGTGCCGCCTCACCTTCGAAGGATGGAGGTGAAGCCAGACATTACCTGAAACCATCAACACTCGGTTGCGCGGAGTATCGTCGTAGCCGTGCCGGAAGATCGACTGCCACACCGGGCTCTCGACGATCTGCTTTTTGATTTCCTCCCACTTGCTCATAAGTATTTTTTCTATCCCCGTCCGCAGTCAGACCACTGCAAATTCAGACCGCCAGGTACGACCCGGGCTTGCTCCAGTCGCCTTTTTCCGACCGATACTTCACGCCCACGTCTACCAGCAACTCGCCCTCTTCGGTCAAGGTGATCCGCACCCGCTCAAGCGGCCGCGGGGCCGGGCCTTCGAAATTGACTCCGCTGCGGTAGAAGCCACTGCCGTGGCAGGGGCACTTGAACTTGTTCTCAGCCGTCAACCAGCGCGGCGTGCACCCCAGGTGAGTACACTTGGCGTAAAGGGCGTAAAACCCCTTATCGTCTCTCACGATCCAGACCCGAAAGTCCTTCTTGAATTTCTCACTGACCTCGCCGATGCCAAAATCGTCGGGTATGCCCGCCTTGAAGGTAGTGTCGGGCTTGAACAGCACCCGCGGAAAGCTGGAACGCATCCCCGCAAGCAGGGTAGCCAGCGACACAATTCCGAACCCCGACCAGCCCAGCCGTCCGAAAAAATCGCGCCTCGACCACACGCTGGCCATCTGCTCCTTTCCACGCGTGCGGCGGTCGGCTTCCTGCTGCTGCTCGACGCGTCGCTGTTCGTGGATGCCGGCGATCTCTTCTGCGCTCAATTCCTCTTTATCTTTCGCCATCGCTATTTTTCTTCCCGGTCCGACCCTGCTGCAGAACTTCCGTCATCTCCGTTCCCAGCCCAGGATCCAGTCATCCCGCTCCAGAACTTCTGGAGCAACATCACCAGCAGTCCCCAGGCAAGCAGGCCCATCCCGACAAAGAGGAAGATGGTCCCTATCGGCGGGAAAACCGGTATCAACAGCGGACCCACGATGCACAAGAGCACCCCCAGGCCAAAACTGCTTACACCAGTGCCTCTTCCTCCTAGTGAATCCTCGCCCTCTTTATTACTCGACGCCCGTCCTGCCGTTGCCTCGGCCACCGGCAATCGGTCTCGCACCAGCGCAACCGCATAATCGTGAAGCCCTTCCTGCTCAACGGCCTCCGCTCGGCCTATCACTTCGGCCAACTCGTCGGCCATGTCCTCGAGCCAGGTCTCGACCTCGGCAACCTCTGCTACCCGGGGCACCTTGGCTGACGCTTCCCCGGTAGTTGAGCCAGGGGCAGATTGCTCGGCCTCGTCCTCAGCCAACAGACCCTGTCCGCCGTCTCCGACTCCCCTGTCGGTTTCTTTACCAGCCACGTTCTATCCAGATCGCACCGCTCCAAGCTGCGTCGCTGCCGACGGCTACCTCCGCTGAGCTATTACAAACCATCGACCTCGTCAACCACGCATTAGCCAACGTTTATATGTCTAAAAAGTTATTGCGCCAACGCTAATACATGGGTTAGAATTTCAGTATGTCAGCAGCAGGGCCTTCGTATTACCTGCGTCTGCTCGCAGTGTTCGGCAGCCACTACTGCCCCTCCTGTTTCTCACCCGCTGATTTCGCAAAACTGTCCCGGTGTTACGGCGCCTGTTCTACCAGGGCGCGAATGGTTCCGCTGCTTCCAAGCCACCCTGCTATCGCACTCGCGGCCTTCGTAGACCTTTACGAAGCCGAAGCCATGCCTGGCCTTTCGGCCTCCCTGCGGGCTTTCAAGTACGGCGGCCTGCGCAGCAGGGGGCGGGCCTTGTGCCTGCTGTTTGCCGCTGCAGTGGCCGACTGGGCACCGGCGATCGACTTCGTGGTACCGGTAGCCTCGATACCCGAGCGCCAGAAGACAAGAGGCTTCAACCAGGCAGGCTGGCTGGCCTGCTCTGCTGCGCGAGCACTGGCCGTTCCCTGTCGTACCACCCTGCTGAGACGCAGGCCCGGACGGGCCCAGGCCCGTAGCAGCGGTGCCCAGCGGCGCAGATTACACGGGCAGTTCTACTGCCCACGGCAAATTCCCAACGGGGCCCGGGTACTGCTGGTTGACGATGTCTACACAACGGGTGCGACCGCCGCCGACTGTGCCCAGGCACTGGTTCGGGCCGGCGCTGGAAGGGTAGACTTTGCCTGCCTGTTGGCCACGCCCGAGACGCGATCCGCCACTAGAATACAACCAACGGGTCTTTGACTACTCGCGCCCGCTCCGATAATCGCGGCACGTGGCTTCCTCAGGCTCGCACACTTACCGAAGCGCAGGCGTTGACGTCGCGGCGGCTGACAGGCTGGTAAAACGTATCGCCGCTCTCGCCGGGTCTACCCGCACGGCAGACGTTCTATCGGGCGTTGGCCCCTTTGCCGCCGCGGTCCGTGTTCCCTCCCGCTACCGCAAGCCGGTACTGCTGTCCTCGTCCGACGGCGTGGGGACCAAGCTGGAAGTAGCCATACTGGCCGGGCGCCACAACAGCATTGGCGTCGACCTCGTCGCGATGAACGTTAACGACTTGATCACGGCCGGGGCGAGCCCGTTGTTCTTTCTTGACTATCTCGCGGCGGGCAAGCTCTCGTCTATCGACGCGGAATCTATCATTACCGGCATCGCCGAGGGATGCCGGCAGTCGAAGGCCAGCCTGGTAGGCGGCGAGACGGCAGAAATGCCCGGCTTCTACCCAGATGGACACTACGATCTTGCGGGTTTCTGTGTAGGGGTTGCAGAAGAGAAAGACCTCATAGACGGGAGCGCTGTGCGCGCGGGCAACGTGCTCGTGGGCTTGCACTCATCAGGCCTGCACAGCAACGGATACAGCCTGGCGCGCAAGGCACTGGGTGTCACCAATCGACGCTCTCTCGGTCGCTTTCGCCGCGAGCTGGGGCGCAGCCTGGAAGACGAGTTGCTCGAGCCGACCCTGGTTTATGTTCGGCCGGTACTGGGAGCCCTGTCGAAATTCCGTATCCACGCGATGGCCCATATCACCGGTGGAGGACTGACTGGCAACCTGCCGCGGGTTCTGCCCGATGGAGTCTCGGCGATGGTTGATCGCGACTCCTTTCCGTCCCTGCCTATATTCGAACTGCTCGCCAGCAAGGGAGGCGTCTCGCGCGCGGAGATGGATCGTACCTTCAACTGCGGCATCGGTTACGTAATGGTCGTTGCAGCCGACCAGGCTAAGCCGCTCGTTACCTACCTGCGCAGGGCGCGCTGCGGGGCATCGATCATAGGAGAAATCATTCCGGGCAAGCGCAGCGTCCGCTATCGCGGCAAGCGATGAAGAAAGCTTTCCGCATAGGAGTAATGGCCTCGGGTAGCGGCACCAATTTTGGGGCCCTCGCCAAGGCTTGCGCGGATATTGATTTTCCGGCGACCATAGGCCTGCTGCTGTGCAACAGGCGCGGCGCGGGAGTCCTTTCCATCGCCGAGAAGTTTGGGCTTCCCACCGCCCTGCTTGAACAGGCCGACTACGACGACCGAAAGTCGTTTGATACGGCCGCAGCAGGAGAATTAAAATCGGCGAAAGTGGAACTCGTTGTCATGGCCGGCTTTGACCGGCTGGTCACGCCTGCCCTTCTCGACGAATTCCCCGGCAGGATAATAAATATACACCCGGCAATTCTTCCGGCGTTTCGTGGCGTCGAAGCCCAGGCGCAGGCTGCCGAGTACGGGGTCACCCTGGCTGGTGCCACAGTGCACTTCGTAGACCGGGACGTAGACCATGGCCCTATCATCGTACAGGCTGCCGTCCCTGTACTGGCCGGTTCCGACGCCGCCACGCTGAGAAAGCTCGTGCTCACCGAAGAACACCGCATCCTGCCCTGGGCAGTAAAAGTACTGGCCGAGGGCAGGGTCAGCGTAGATGGCCGGGTGGTAAAGATAAGTGGGGCAAGCCTTCCATCAAGGGCCCTCACAAGCCCCGACGTGGATGCTTGATCACCGCCGGCTGTGGGCGGGATAATAGAACCTTTCCAGACGGTCGCCCGGGACCCCGGCAAGGTAGAGCAATTTAAGCGACCACATGAGCAGTGTCGTCCGCAGCAGGCCCCGCTGCGTCCATCTCCGCGACGAAGTGACAACCCGGGACAGGGGAACAGCCATCGCGGCCATTCCCCTTAAACGCCGCGACAAGCCGATGTCTTCAAAGAGGTAGCGCTCCTTGTAACCACCGGCCTCGTAAAACAAGTCCTTCCTCGCAAAGATCGCCTGGTCCCCCGACGCACTCCTCGTCAACCTGGAGCGATGATTGATAAGGAAAGCGACCAGTCTCAAAACGGCTCCCGCTTGATCGAAATCAAGGTCAAAGCGTCCCCAGCCGGCCCCTGCCCCGCTTGAACTCTCACTGGCCAGGAGCCGACCAACTTCGGTCTCGAAACCCGGCGGGAGAATAGTATCGGCGTGCAGGAAGAGCAGGGCCGGGTTTGTCGCGGCGTCGGCCCCCGAGTTCATCTGCAGTCCCCGGCCCCTGGATGCTGTCACCACGAGCGCACCTGCGCTTTCGGCCCGCAGGCAGGTCCGGTCCTTGCTGCCGCCGTCCACTACTATTACCTCGGCCGCTGCCGAAGCGCAGCGCACGACAGCCCCGATCGATCCTTCTTCATTCAAGGCCGGGATAATAACGCTGATCGGCAGGCACGCCGAGCTGCCACCACCGAGGGGAGCCCCTGCTATCCTGGAATTCCTCACGGGGTCGTCGTCCCCGGGTGCTTTGACGCCTGTAGCGGGACTGCTAACATTCCCGCGTGGCAGAAAAACAATGGTTCACTATAGTCGCGATCGGAAGAGATCGTCCCGGGATCGTGGCCGACCTCGCGCAGTGCGTTTACGATTGTGGCTGCAACCTCGAGGACACTGCCATGACAGCGCTCGGCAGGGAGTTCGCCACGCTGGTGCTCGTCAGCGGCACATCTGATTCGACAGGGGAAACCCTCGCGTCCGCGGTCCGGCGCCTCGAGTGGGAACGCCACCTGACCGTCTACCTGCGACCGCTGGACGAAGCCCCCAGAAATGCGGCCCCCAGCGACGAAGCCCAACTGCGACTTCGGGCCGTGGGCGTAGACAAGGCAGGCATCGTTGCCGGCGTTGCGCGGGTGCTCGCCGAACGCGAAATGAATATTCGAGACCTGCGCGGTCATGTATCACCTGCTCCTCAAAGCGGCACCCCTATCTACACGCTCTCGGTGCTGGTCGATGCCCGGGGTACCACCGCCGCAGAGTTGGAGCAATTCTTTGCGCCGGTATCAGCCCGCCTGGAAGTCGAGATCACCGCCAGCGCGGAGCCCTCGCCTGGCGCGAGCTGAAGTTTTCAGTCGACCCTGCCGGGCCTGAACAGCACCTTGCTCTCTGATGCCACTAGTTCATCGTTTACAAACAGGCTGACCGCCTTGGTCAGGGTGCGCGCCTCGAGTTCCTGCCCACGTCGCCTCACGTCCTCCAGACCATCCTGCCCCACGTTAATGTGAAACACGTCCTGCAGGATGATCGGCCCTTGGTCGAGCTCCTCGGTTACAAAGTGCGCGGTGCAGCCACACACCCTGACACCGGCCTCCCAGGCCTGGCGGTACGCCTTGGCCCCCGGGTAATAAGGCAGCAACGAAGGGTGGATGTTGACCATCCGGTTGCGATACCTGCCAACGAGATCGGGAGGTACTACCTGCATGTAGCGCGCAAGCACGACGAGGTCCGGGGCTATGGCGTCGAGCTGGTCGCCGAGAAACTGCATGTGGGCTTCCTTGTCGGTTGAGGGAAAGTACCTGAAAGGCAGCTGGTATTGCTGGGCGAGCGGCTCAAGATCCTGGTGGTTGGACAATACCAACGAAATATCAGCGTCCAGGTCTCCCGAGCGGTGGGCGGCCGCGAGGGCTTGCAGGCAGTGGGGCTCACGCGAAACCAGGATGGCGATCTTCTTCCGCGACCGCTCGCCGTGCAACCTTACGCTCACGTCCATGGCGAGCTCTTCGCCGACCTTCTTGAGGTCAAGAACCAGTGAGTCGAGGCTTCCTGACAGGTCGGCGAGATCCACGAGCATGGTCATGATAAACATGCCCTCCATCACGGTCTGCTCGATGTTCTCTATGTTGACCTGCCGCTCGGCCAGGTAGGCCGACACCCGGGCCACGACCCCTTTCTGGTCACGGCCGAGTACTGAGATTACCGCTGGATTGACAGCCATTGGACGAGCTTAACCAGACAATGAATGGCCCGCAAGTTTTTCAGTACCTGTCGATCGAGGGTGGCTGCCGGAATAGGCGCCTCGTGCGCAGAAAAAAAAGTGCTGCCGCACCCCGGGGTTGCTTCGTCCAGCAAAGTTCGCTCGGACGCCCGGGGCGCGACAGCCAGGGGAGATTTCAGCCGATCTGGCCTTTCCAGCCTCGGCGCGAGTAAATCCTTTCTCGTCTCAGGCCGGGCCGGCCCACTTCGCCTGGAATGCCACCGAGGGCAAGTTTCTTCATTCGCCGCAAGCCCTTGCGGATGTACTCAGGATCAATCCTCAGCGAAGTGCATATGTTCTCAAAGGAAAAAGCCGAGTCCGTGTCCTGGCTGGCTATCCAGCTATCGACCTCAAAGAAGCGATGTCTCGCTTCAGGCCGCGGCGAATCCAGACCCGACTGGAAGGTCACAAGGGCCTCCTCCAGCACAGCGAGCATGAGGCGATTGGCCGGCTCGGAACAGACTTCTGAATTATCCGGTTCTACGGCTACGAGTTGCAATGTCTGGCTTCCATTCATGGCGACTGTTCCTCCTTGTTGGAAACCCCGCTCTCCCCTCGCGTTGCTTCCTTCCTCTCTGCTTGCAGCCTACTGCTGCACCCCATTGTCGGTCAACGAAATAACGAGCCCGGGACAACTTTTTCGCCCCGAGAATCCAAGAGCGTAAGATTGCGTGTATGGGAAGGGAACAAACTGCAATGCTTTGCGATGTGGCAGAGCAGCTGCCTTGTTAGCTGACTGCTGCACCTGGGAGTGAACCCTGTCCCCCCAGGCACCCGGCCGAATTCAAAACGCGAACAAGACCAACGCATTATGAATCTGATTCGGAGCGAGTGTGACCTGACTTATATCCCTTGGATTCGGGCTTTTCTTGCCAGTGACTTGCCCCCCTCCCGGCTCGGCTGCTAGACTGTCTTGTCGGCCTGCCACCACCCCTCGGACCCCAGGCAGGCCAAAAGAGACCAGCCTTGAAGGACCACCACCAAGTCGCCCGCTTGCGAGGCGTAGCATTTTCAGCCTTGACGACGCTGCTTTGCGCCTCCCTGTTACTGGGGGCCCTCCCCGCCCGGGCCTCCAGCGACGAAGATCCCCTTTACCGAGCGCGCCGCTACATACGAGCGGCCGAGCTCTGCGATTCGGTGCAGTTGAAAGACCGCCTGTACCGCGAAGCGGAAGAACTGGCGAGAGAAGTCCTGCTCGAAAACCCAAGGGAAGCCGATGCCCATTTCCTGCTGTTTGCCTCGGCTGGCAGCAGGGCCATGGCTAAAGGCCCGGGACTTTCGACCGTTATCCAGATGTCGCCGCTGAGACGCCACCTCGACACCGCGTTGGAAATCAATCCCCGGCACGCGCACGCCCTGGGCGTGAAAGGGGGCATTCTACTGGGACTGCCCCGACTGCTCGGTGGAAATCTCAACAAGGCGCTCTCCTATCTCAAGCGCGCGGTTGAACTCAACCCCACCGGCGCCAACACCAGGCTGTCACTCGCCAGGGCTCTACTGAAAAAGGGCGACCGCAACGGGGCCAAGCTTAACGCCCAGCTCGCCGGCCACTACGCGTGCCTGACCAAGCGAACCCCGGTACTGGTTGCTGCCGACGAGCTCCTGAATTCGCTGGACGGCAGCTCAACCTGAGTACCCAGGCAGCGGACAACGACCCCGCGATGGACACCGGCGACACTTTCGCTCAGCTCGTCCGCCTCATGCACCGCCTGCGCGCTCCAGGCGGTTGTTCCTGGGACGCAGAGCAGACCCACGAATCGCTGAAGCCCTACTTCGTCGAGGAAACTTACGAAGCTCTCGAGGCCATCGATTCGGGCTCAGACCTACGACTGCAGGAAGAACTCGGCGACGTCCTGCTGCAGGTTCTTTTCCATTCGGAAATCGCTGGAGAGAGGCGGGCCTTTACGATCGATGACGTAGTGGAAGGTTTGAGCTCGAAGCTCATCAGGCGACATCCCCACGTCTTTGCAGACGGCGACGCTGAAACCCCGGAAGAAGTCGCCAGTAACTGGACTCGCCTCAAACTCGAAGAGCGAAAAGCCTCAGCCGCCCCGGGTCAACAACCCTCGGTTATCGACGGGGTTCCAGCCGCCCTTCCCAGCCTGCTCAAGGCCCATCGCCTGGGAGAAAAGGCGGCTGGCGGTGGCTTTGACCGTGCGAGCGCGGCCGATAGCCGCTCGCAGGTCGACGCGGGGCTCACGCGCCTCGATGCCGCCCTCACCGCCGCCGACGACGAGCAAAGCGAACTTGTCATAGGCGAGCTACTGGTATCGCTCGTCGACCTGTCGCGCAAAATCGGTGTCAACGCAGACACGGCGCTTGCCGGGAGCCTGCGTAGATATGAAAAGCGCTTCCGACTCCTCGAGACACGCCTTGCCGGCCGCGAGATCAGCGATATCGCCACGGGTGAATTGGAAAACGCCTGGAAGAAAACCGACGATCAGGGGTGACGAGGCCCTGGCCGGATGCGAGCTATCATGGATCGTGTTACCTCGCTCCCCAGCAGAGACGACACCGCCATGTAGCAAGCGCCGCCCGCGGCCACCAGCAACGGCAACGCGGTCAAAGCCCCCCCGGGCAGCTGCGCGACCAGGGGCTTCGCGACGGCGAGCACCGCGCCCATGACCGCAGTGGCCACGAGTTGAACCACCAGCTCCCGGTTAATAATGCTTCGGCCGAAATCCGGAAACTGCCGGACCACGAAAAAGAAGAGGACCGCTGCGTTGCATATTGAAGCCAGCGCGGCCCCGAGGGCGAGCCCCGCGTGGTCGAAATCGGCCACGCCCATGAACTCGACCGCACCGGCCAGGGCCCGCCCCGCCCACCAGTCCACGGGCCTGACGGCTGGCCCCATGAAAGCAACGTCAAAAACTACGTTGGCCACCAGTGCAACAACGGCCGCGATTACCGGCAGCGATGGTTTTTTCATGGCGTAGAACACGTTGACGAGCACCCGGACTGAAGCCACGCCGAGCAGTCCCAGGCTGCTCGCGCGCAGAGCGAGCGCGGTGGCCGCGGTATCAGCAGGAGAAAACTGCCCACGCTCGAAAAGAGCAGCTACTATCTCCGGGGCCAGCAGCCACATAGCCAGGGCCGCGGGAATACACAGCGACCAAGCCATCTGCAGCGACCAGGCCAGGCTGGCGGCCATGCCCCGGTTGTCGCCGGCCGCCGCCTGCTCACTCAAGCGTGGCAGCGCGGCCGTTCCTATGGCGACGGCGATTATGCCCAGCGGAAACTCAAAGATTCGATCCGCGTACCAGAGCCAGGACACGCTGCCCTCCTGGAGCACAGAAGCCAGTATGGTGGATACCAGCACATTGACCTGGTAAACCGCTGCGCCAAAAACCGCGGGACCCAGCAGTACACCTACCTGCCTGACAGCCGGGTGCGTCGGCCGCCACGAAGGCACGGGGTTTATCCCCTCCTTCAGCAGCGACTTGATCTGTACAGCGAACTGGAAAAACCCGCCTACGAGGACCCCCACGACCAGGGCCATGACCGCTGGTACGAGCCTGTCGACCAGGGCAACCGCGGCGATGATAATGCTGATATTCAACAGCACGGGGCCGACGGCCGGCGCGGTAAAGCGGCGATAAGAATGCAAGGCACCCATGGCCCAGGCGGCCATGCCCACCAGTAACAAATACGGGAACAGCGCCCTGGTAAGCATCACCGCCAGTTCAAACTGGCCCGCATCTGCCGAAAAACCCGGGGCAAAAACCGAGACCACTTCATCGGCAAAGAAAACACCAGCCAAGGTCAGGAAAAGCAGGCCAAGCAGCGCGGCGCCGCCCACGGCAGCTATCGCACGATTGCCTTCAAGCCTCCCCTGTCTGCCGATAATCCCACTGAAAACAGGAACGAAGGCGATGCTTGCCGCTCCCTCGGCTGCTACACGGCGAAACAGATTGGGGATACGAAAGGCGACGAAGAATGCGTCCATGCCGCCAGAAGCGCCAAAAAGACCACCGAGGACGATATCCCGCGCGAGGCCGGATACCCGGCTCAGCGCGGTGAACGCCCCCACCCTGACAGCGCCGCCAGCTATTGAGCCCGCAGCGTCGCTGCCCGCCTCGCCGCTGGCTTGACCGGGCCCTTCGCGCTTGTTAGAGTCCGCGATTCCGGTCACCTCGGGGCCTGGTTAGAGGGCCGTTCGAGTTCGCGGCAGAAGCCGTTTTCTCTGAGGAAGCCCGTTTCGCTGGAGGAGTCATAGTGGCAAACCACAAATCAGCACTGAAGCGTCACCGCCAGTCTTTACGCCGCCGCACGGCCAATCGTGTGGTCCGTAGCCGTGTTGGCTCGGTTGTGCGCCGCCTGCGCGAAGCCATCGCCGCCGGCGACTCGGATACCGCCAAGCGCGAGCTGGTAGCAGCTGAAAGTATTCTCGGTAAAGCAGCCGGCAAAGGCGTGCTCCACCGCTCGACCGCCTCGCGGCAGACCTCGCGCCTCGCTCGACAGGTCGCCAGGCTCTCAAGCAACTAGTCCCCGTCCGTACAGGGCGCGCTGAGACAACTCGCCTGTACCCCCCGGGGCATGCCCGCGCCTGGCCGTGCACCGCAGCCTAACATCGCTCATTTTCCCCCGTTACTATCAGGGCCGTGTTTCTCCCTGTGAGACTTCAGCCCTCACCGCTCCGACGCCACCCAGCGGATACACGATCGATAGCGACGACATTACCGCGTCGACCAGGTCCTCCACGAGGCCATCGACAGCAGCGGCACGAGTGTAAACACCCAACTGCACGCCATCGAACTCGGCCAGGTCCCCAGCCGCAACCTTGCGGTCAGCGACAAAAGCCGCGCTGCTGGTGACAATGGCATCGCGCACGGCGGGATGGCCTCGCGAAACCGACAAGTCCCTTTCCAGCAGGGTTTCCCCGGTCCGGTTCTTCATCAACATCCGGACCCTGAGCGTGGTGTCGTAGTCCAGCACTTCGTCGAACTGGTTGAACGCAACGGGCTGGCGCCGGTATCCCGACACGGTGAGCTCAATAATAGAGTCAGCGCGAAGCGGCGAATCGACGACACCGAGACGTCCCTGCCGGCGAAACCGAACCCGCAATTCCCGGCGCAGCTTGTCCGCGAGGACGGGATCGCCCTCGTCGCCGACAACCTGGGCCACGTAAACACTACGCACCGAATCAGGCAGCGCAGCTCCCGGCCGCAGCACCGTGTAGCCACAAGCCGACAACAGGATCGCCGACGCGCTGGCCACCACGAACAAGAACAGGCGATCACCCTTGTTGCTCATATAACCACGTTTACCAGCCGGCCGGGCACAACTACCACCTTGCGGGGATCGGCGCCGTCAAGGTAAGCAATGACCCTCGAGTCGGCCAGGGCCAGTCGGCCCAGCTCATCCCTGTCGATATCGGCTGATACTTGGATCCGGGACCGTATTTTACCGTTAACCTGCAACACTATTTCAATGCTTTCCCGCAGCAGCGCCGCCTCGTCGTGGACGGGCCAACCCTGTTGGTTCATATCTTCTTGGCCCGTCAACTCACCCCACAGCTCGTTGGCGACGTGCGGTACAAAAGGTCCAAGCAGCAAGAGCACCGTGCCAAGCCCGAAGCGATGAAGGCGTTCACCATCTGCGAGCGCTGTAAAATCAGCCGACTGGTATTCATTGACCAGCTCCATAATAGCCGCGATAGCGGTGTTGAAGCGCAGGCGTGCACCCACGTCGTGACTGACTCGTTGAATCGTTTCGTGCACGACCCCGCGTAGACGCCGTCCCTCTTCGTCCAGGCTTTCGGGCCCCGGGTCAGAACAGTCACCGCTGGTTTCTTCGGCAGCGACAACGACCTGCCGCCAGACCCTCGATATAAAGCGGCTCGCTCCTTCTACGCCCTTCTCGCTCCACTCGAGGTCTTTCTCGGGGGGAGCAGCAAATACCGAGAAAAGACGCGCGGTATCGGCCCCGTAACGCTCGATGAGTTCATCCGGGTCAACGACGTTGCCCTTCGATTTACTCATCTTGGAACCGTCCTTGATCACCATGCCCTGGGTCAACAGTTCGCCGAAAGGTTCAGACAGGTCCAGCCACCCAAGGTCCCTGAGCACGCGGGTGAAAAACCGGGAGTAGAGAAGATGAAGAACCGCGTGCTCGACCCCACCGACGTACTGGGAAACGGGTAGCCACTCGGCCACCGCCGCAGGGTCGAAGGGGCGCTGCTCATCCCCGGCGCTGGTGTAGCGAAGAAAGTACCAGGACGACTCCATGAAGGTGTCCATCGTGTCAGTTTCGCGGCGGGCCTCTCCACCACAACCGGGGCAAGAAACCTGAGCGAACCCAGTCAATGACGCGAGCGGCGATGCCCCGCTTGGCGGCATGGTAATGTCTTCGGGCAGGACGACCGGGAGATCCTTTTCGGGCACCGCTACGGTGCCGCAACTGTCGCAGTAAATAACCGGAATCGGACACCCCCAGTACCGTTGCCGCGAGATACCCCAGTCCCTCAACCTGTAGTTGACGACCGCCCGGCCACGCTGCATTTTGACGAGCTGCGCACAGATCCCTTCCCGGGCGTCGCTGCTCGCCAACCCGTCAAAATCGCCACTGTCGTGGAGAATTCCGTCCTCCACCATGGCCTCGGTCATATCGGTGGCTACGAGAGGGCCCGCGGGGGGAGCGATCACCGGCCTCACGGCGATACAGTTGCCCCGGGCAAACTCAAAATCTCGCTGATCGTGGGCGGGAACCGACATTACCGCCCCGGTCCCGTAACCCATCAGGACAAAATCGCCCAGGAACACCGGTATTTCTTCACCGTTGACCGGATTGACCGCCCGGCTGCCGGTGTCGAAACCCTGTTTGCCCTGCGCGCGCTCGACGTTGCTTCGCGCAGCCACGGCAGCCACGAACTCCCGGGCTTCTTTCTCGCGTCCGCCGGCTTCGGCCAGCTTCATCGCCGCAGGGTGCTCGGGAGCAATGCATACAAAGGTAGCTCCAAAGAGGGTATCAACCCTGGTGGTGAACACCTTCAGCGGTTCACCAAGGGCCGGCAGTTCAAAAAAGACTTCTACCCCCTCGCTGCGGCCGATCCAGTTGCGCTGCATGGTTAGGACCTTGTCTGGCCACTTGCCCTTGAGCTCGTCCAGGCCGTCGAGCAGCTCGTCGGCGTAATCGGTAATCTTCAAGAACCACTGGTCAAGCTCGCGGGGGGTTACCGGGCTGTGCCCTCTCCAACAACTATCCCCGTCGACCTGCTCGTTGGCGAGCACCGTACCACAGCCTTCACACCAGTTAACGACCGCGCTCTTTCTGTAAGCGATGCCACGCTCGAGCATCTGCACAAAAAACAGTTGCTCCCACCGATAGTAGTCAACATCACAGGTCGCCAGTTCAGTGCCTGGGTCATAACTGAAGCCCAGGCGCCCCAGTTGTTTCTTCATTTCTTCAATATTAGACCGCGTCCAGGAGGCCGGCGCCACGCCCCGTTCGATGGCAGCAGCCTCGGCGGGAAGTCCAAAGGCATCCCAGCCCATGGGATGAAAAACACGTCGGCCCCGGGCCGCGTGAAAGCGCGCGAGCACGTCGCCGATAGTGTAATTCCGGACGTGGCCCATGTGGATGCGCCCGGAGGGGTACGGAAACATCTCGAGCTGGTAGTACGGAGTGCCATCGCCAGCGGGCTTGAAGCTGTCGTTATCCTGCCAGTGGCACTGCCACTTCTTCTCGATGACCGAGGGGTCGTAGAACTTCACGCCGACTTGCCGTCCTGCTTCTCCAGCAGCTTGCGCTCCACCACGACCGAGTCGAGAACCCCGTTAACAAAAGCCGGGCTGGTGGTGTCACAAAATTTCTTGGCAACCTCGACTGCTTCGTTTATTACCACCGCCACGGGCGTGCCACCCACGTATATCATTTCGCCAAGAGCGATTCTCAGCAGGCACAAGTCCACACGCGCGATGCGTTGGATGTCCCAGTTTTCAGCCGCGCCTGAAACCATGGCGTCGAGTTCTTCCTGGTTCTCGAGCGCCGCCGTCGCCAGTTGCGAACCGTATCGGCGGACAGTCTCACCGGCGGTCGGGAGTTCAGCCCAGAAAAGCTCGATAGCTTCGGGCGAACGCTCACCGCCAAGCTCCACCTGGTAGACAAGCTGCAAGGCCGCTTCGCGAGCTTTGGTTCGTACCCCCATGCGACTTTCAGCCTGCCTCCAGCCGACGCTTCTCCAGCAATGTGTCGACCGCGCAAACCACCGCATCGTAGCCCTTGTTACCAAACTCCCCGCCTGCCCTGGCGAGCGCCTGCTCGATGTTGTCGGTCGTGAGTACGCCAAAAGACACGGGCATGTTCTCGTCCAGTGCGACCCGCTGAACACCAGCAGCGGCCTGGGAACACACGTAGTCAAAGTGCGGGGTCTCGCCCCTGATGACAGCCCCCAGGCAGACCACGGCGTCGTAGCGCCCACTCCGGGCAGCACTCGAGGCCAACAAAGGTAACTCGAACGCCCCGGGTACTCTATAAACGTCGATATCGGCTTCGTACCTGGCGGCTGCCGAAAGCGCTCCTTCGAGCAGGCTATCGGTCACCGCCGAATTAAAACTGGCGACAACCACCGCGATTCGAGTCTTGTTAGTCGCCACCGCGGTTCTCCCGGGGAATGCCCTCGAGCGCCCCGCTGTCGAGAAGGTGGCCGAGTTTCTGCTGCTTGGTCTTGAGGTAATCCACGTTGTGAGCACGAGCCGGTGGTTGGAGCGGGCGTCGTTCGGTCACATCAATGCCGTGTTTCTTGAGCCCGCTTACCTTCGCGGGGTTGTTCGTGAGCAGGCAGACCCTGGTAACGCCAAGGTCCTTAAGTATTTGCGCCGCCATGCCGTAGTCCCTGAGGTCTTTGCCAAATCCCAGGTCGAGATTGGCCTCAACCGTGTCCCTGCCCTGGTCCTGCAGGTGGTAGGCCTTGATCTTATTCGCCAGGCCTATCCCACGCCCCTCCTGGTGCATATAGACTACGACGCCGCGACCGCTGCCTGCTATCATCTCGAGCGACATGGCGAGCTGCTCTCCACAGTCACAGCGCGCCGAGCCGAGCACGTCACCCGTAAGACACTGCGAATGGACCCTCACCCAGACCGGCTCCGGGCCATCCAGGACTCCCGCTACCAGGGCCACGTGTTCGTGTTCGTCCATGTCGTTACGATAAACAACGGCGCGGTAGCTGCCACCGTAGGCGCTGTCGATTTCCCTTTCGGCAACCCGTTCAACCACCAGCTCGGTTTTCAGCCGCAAATCAACCACTTCCGAGATATCCACCATGGCAAGCGAAAAGCGCTCAGCCAGGGCGCGCAATTCTGCATCATCAGCCACTTCCCCATCCTCACCCAGTACGCAACAAAAGGCGGCAGAGCGCTCCGAGCCGGTCATGGCAACGAGATCAGCAGCGGCTTCGGCGGGGGCCGCCGTAACCAGTACCCCCCTGTCCGAAACACGAACCGAGTGTACGTGCCCGGGCATGACCAGGGAGTTTACGTCCGAATCGGGATGCGAGGCCACCAGGATCGTTCGAGCCCGATCGGCCGCCGATATTCCAGTGCTCACTCCTTTCGCCGCTTCAATGGACGCGCCGAAAACCGGCCTCCCTTCCCGCGCCGAATCGTCGGCCAGCAAGGGAATCCCCAGCTGTTGCATGCGCTGCTCTGTCATAGCCAGGCATAACAGGCCGCGGGCGTGGCTCACAAAGAAATTGATCGTGTCGGCATCAAGAAGGCCGGGATTTACGCAAACGCTGGCCCCTCGCTCCGGGTGCTTACGGTCGGTCAATAGCACGACCCGGCCAGCTGACAGTGCACTGACGGCAAGCTCTACCGGGTTATCCTTTTTTTTCTCAGCCACTGTTTTCAAACCGACCACGCCACACGAAGTCATGGCCGACCCTGTCTATCGTGCCATCACTCAGCAGGGGTGCTCCCGACGGAGACCTGACCCCGAGTGAATCAAGCATCGGCACCCCATCGCCACCGAGTAGCCGTGTACTATAGAACAGGGTCAGTTCAGAAACCACGCGGGCTTTAACGACGCTCGCTGCGACCCCGGCTCCGCCTTCTATGAGCAATTCGTGTACATCGCGCCTGCCCAGTTCGGCCAGCAACCGCTGCCACGCACCGCGCCCGCGCCCGCGCACGCCGTAAACCTCCGCGCCTGCAGCTCGCAGGGTTTCTGCTCTTCCGCTACTGACTTCGCCTGGCGCGCAAACCAGGAGGCAATCTCCGCGCCCGGCAACAACCCGTGACCGGGGCGACACCGAGAGGCGTTCGTCGAGAACCACGCGCAGGGGTTGTCTCGCGCCGCGAAGCCTGCAGCTGAGCCGAGGGTCATCAGCGGCCACCGTTCCCGCACCGACGAGCACGGCGTCTGCTCGTCTGCGCATCTGCTGCACCAGGGCACGCGAGGCCGGTCCCGATATCCACTTGGAAGCTCCGCCCCTGGCCGCGATACGCCCATCGAGACTGACGGCTAGTTTCATGCCCACGAGGGGGGAGCCGGTCTGAACCCACTCACGGTATCCCTTCACGAGCTGGTCGCACGCGGGCTGCTCGACACCGGCGACCACTTCGATTCCGGCCGCCTTGAGTTTGCGGCCACCACGTCCATTGACCCGCGGGTTGGGATCGCGGCTTCCGTATACGACCATCTTGACGCCGGCTGCGATCAAGGCCTCGGTACAGGCTGGCGTGCGTCCCTGCACACAGCAAGGCTCGAGCGTCACGTAGACCGTCGCCCCTCGCGCCGCAGTACCGGCATCGCTGAGAGCGGCGACCTCGGCGTGTGCCTGCCCAGCGGCGGCATGAAAGCCCCGCCCTACGAGCCGGCCGTTTTTGACCACAACGCAGCCGACCGCCGGGTTCGGCGAGGTGTGGCCAAGACCACGGTCGGCCTCTTCGCAGGCCTGAAGCATGCGCTTGCTATCTGTGGCCGCCAGCACTCTCATTTCTTCTTGTCTCCCTGACCCTTCTCGCGCACAAGGCTTTCCAGCACCGCCATGAATTCATCTATGTCGCGAAAAGAACGGTACACCGACGCAAAACGCACATAAGCCACTTCGTCGAGCCCCTTGAGAGATCGCATCACCGCTTCGCCGACCACCGAACTGTCGAGTTCGGCAAGCCCTAGCTCCTGCACTTCTCGTTCTATGGCATCGGCTGTGGATTCGACCGCTTCGACCGAAACCGGGCGTTTCTCGCAAGCCTTGAAAAGCCCCCGAATGATCTTGCCACGGTCCCAGGTTTCGCGGCGCCCTCCCTTCTTCACAACGTGGGGCATGATCGCGTCGATGCGCTCGTAGGTGGTAAAACGTCGTCCGCAGCCTTCGCATTCCCTGCGCCGCCGGACGGTGTCATCACCGCTGTCGCGGGAGTCAACGACCCGGTTACCGTCGACGCTGCAGAACGGGCACTTCACGTCAGCCTCACCGGGCCACGCGCTTCAGGCCCTGGCTTGTCGGGCTGGTGCCGATGAGGGATAGAGGGGAAACGAAGCGCATAGGCTCCCTACTTCGGCTCCCACCGCTTCTGCGACCGAGGCATCGTCAACCGCCGCCAGTACCCGTTCGATGAAAGCGGCTACGGCGACCATTTCGCTCGTCCCCATTCCCCGCGTGGTGACGGCGGGTGTGCCCAGCCTCAACCCGGAAGTGACAAAGGGCGAGCGCGGATCATCGGGAACCGAGTTCCTGTTGGTAGTAATATTTGCCCGGTCGAGAGCATGCTGCGCAACCTTGCCGGTAATCTCGCTTTTTCTAAAATCGATCAACAGCAGGTGGTTATCGGTACCGCCCGACACCAGGGTAAAACCTCTGCCAAGCAAGCTATCGGCGAGAGCGCGCGCGTTATCGAGGACCGCCTGCTGGTAGACCTTGAACGCGGGCTCGAGGGCTTCTGAAAACGCGACCGCCTTGGCGGCTATGACGTGCATCAGAGGACCGCCCTGGTTCCCGGGAAAAATAGACGAGTCTATGGCCTTGGCGAACTCTTCGCGGCATAAAATCACGCCGCCACGCGGACCGCGCAGGGTCTTGTGCGTGGTCGTGGTCACGAAATCGCAGTAGGGTACGGGAGACGGGTGCAGGCCCGTAGCCACCAGCCCCGCAACGTGGGCAATGTCGGCCATCAACAGCGCAGATACCTCGTCGGCGATGTCCCTGAAGCGCTTGAATTCAAGCTGTCGGGGATAAGCGCTGTGACCGGCAACAATCATTCTAGGCTTGTGCTCTCTCGCCAGCTCGGCCACCTCGTCGAAGTCAATCAGTCCATCCGGTTCCTTGACCCCGTAGGGGACAACGTTGAAGAACCGCCCCGAGAAATTAACCGGGCTGCCGTGGGTGAGGTGCCCGCCGTGGGCGAGGTTCATGGCCAGTATCGTGTCACCCGGCTGAAGCTGGGAAAAATAAACCGCCATGTTGGCCTGCGAACCGGAGTGAGCTTGCACGTTGGCGTGATCAGCGCCGAACAATTCGAGCACCCGGTCTATTGCCAACTGCTCGACAACGTCAACGTGTTCACAGCCGCCGTAATAGCGGCGTCCGGGGTACCCCTCGGCGTACTTGTTTGTGAGCACAGACGCCATCGCTTCGAGCACGGCCTCGCTGACCACGTTCTCCGAGGCTATGAGCTCAAGGTTGCGCTGCTGTCGGGCAAGTTCGTCGCCCAGGGCTTTGCTGATTTCAGGATCCTGTTGTGCAAGCAGGCTCATCGGCTGCTACCTCGCACCGCACTTTCAAGTGCGGTTATCTTGTTAACCCGCCCCTGGTGCCGGCCTCCCTCAAAAGAGGCGCCCGTCCAGGCTTCTACCACGTCCCTGAGCAAGCGATCGCCCATCATTCCACCACCCAACACCAGGACATTCGCGTCGTTGTGTTGCCGAGAAAGTCGCGCCCCGGTCACATCGTGCACGAGGGCAGCCCGGACACCCGGGATCTTGTTGGCGGCTATCGACATCCCGATGCCGCTGCCACAAAGCAACACGCCCAGTTCCGACTTTCCGCTACCCACGGCCTCGCCCACAAGCTGGGCGTAGTCCGGGTAGTCCACAGAGTCCTCTCCGGTGGGTCCGGCATCGTCGACGACGTAACCCAGCGAAGCGAGTGTTTCGACAACCAGGACCCGCGCTGCAACCGCGGCGTGATCCGAGGCTACGATAACTTTGATCGCAGACGCTATCGCCGATCACTCCTTACTTCTGTCCGGCCTGGACATAGTCGATGACGTCCTGGACCGTGCGTATTTTTTCTGCGTCTTCGTCAGATATTTCGACCTGGTACTCTTCTTCCAGGCCCATTATCAGCTGAACGATATCAAGGGAATCGGCCCCCAGGTCATCCAGGAAAGAAGAGTCGAGGGACACCTGTGACGGGTCAACCGTCAGGTGTTCGCAGATAATCTTGAGCACCTTTTCGTTTACAGACCCCATACTTCTATCTCCCTCCGATCGAGGCGCAGCCCCGCGGTCGCCGCCTCGCGACAGCGTCGCGGGAACGCCGGTTACATATACAAGCCACCGTTGACATGCAACACCGCACCGGTGACGTAAGAGGCCCCTGTTTCGCACAAAAAGCTTATCGCGTGGGCAACTTCGGCGGCCGTACCGGCGCGACCCACGGCGGTGGAATCGAGCACGGACTGCAGCCGTTGTTCATCAGTTGCCGAGGTCATAGCGGTCTCTATGAAACCCGGCGCCACGCAGTTTACGGTGATGCCCTTGGCCCCCACTTCGCGCGCGAGCGCCCTCGTGAAACCCTCGACTCCGGCCTTCGCGGCAGCGTAAGCGGTCTGGCCGGCATTGCCGGTTGAAGCCACCACCGAACTCACGTTGACGATCCTGCCAAAACGGGCCTTGAGCATAGCCGGCAACAGGACACGACACACCGAAATGGAAGACTCCAGGTTGTTGGCCAGGACCCCGGATACGAAATCGCCCTTCGACCTCAGGAGTAAGCCATCACGCGAACGACCCGCACAATTTACGACCAGTTCGGCCCCGAGGTCCGACAGTCCAGCAACCTCCCCGGATTCGGCGAGGTCTAGTTTCCGGGATTCAAAGGCCTTTGCCAGGTCGCCGAGTGAAGATACAAACTCCTCGGCGGCTGCATCGTCGGTCCTGTAGACCCCGACTACCCGGGCGCCTCCCTCGAGCAGGGACCGAGTAACGGCTGCTCCTATGCCACGGGTGCCGCCGGTGACCAACGCCAACCGCCCCGCAAAACGAGCAGCCGGATCCAGCAGACTACTCCTGGCTGCCGACTACGGCGCGGCCCTTGTAGTGGCCACACGCGGCGCAGGCACGGTGCGGAGCTCTTTTTTCACCGCAATTCGGACAATCCGCCATGGGCGGAGTGGAAAGCGCATCGTGGGCGCGACGCGAATCTCTCTTGGACTTCGAAGTTCTTCTCTTTGGTACAGCCATCTCGGTATCTTCCTCTCTATCTAAGTTCGGTAAACTCGCTCTACCAACGATCAATCACAAGTGCAGGGGGCTCGGTTGAGGTTGGCCCCACAGCCGGAACACAGGCCCCTGCAATCATCACTGCAGGGTGTCGTATCATCGACTCCCAGCAACAGTTCTTCAACTACCAGTGGTGACAGGTCGAGCCTGTCACCATCGTGGCTCGGGGCCGCACTGCTTTCAGCGTCTGCTCCCCTGTCAAACCGTTCAACGACCAAGCGAAAATCCCGCTTGATACCCCTGAAAAACTCGTCGAGACAGCGCGGGCAATCACCCGTCACGCCGCCCTCCAGTCGCCCTGTTACGACCACATCGTCGCCGCACAGCTGCAACTCGGCAGCTACCTTGAGCGCCTCGTCAAAATGCTGGCCCGTGCACCCGGGACTGAGCGCGAGCTGCCGGTTCATGCCTGCTACGGGTTCAGAAAACTCTACCCGCCTGGGAACCGACCCAAGGTCTGCTATGCGGACTTCCATTCTCGCCTACAAAACCAGGTGCTTACCGCACCGGTAACGCCTCGACAGCCGCGCAGTGTACACCGGGTTACGGGGGAAGGCAACGAATCAATTGATCTCATCGGACCCCGTATCCAGCGCTTTTTCGAGCCTGGCTACCCGTTTAAACAGCTCGGGTAAGCGTTTGAGCAACACCGAACAGCGCCGCCACAGGCCAATGTTTACAGCGGGCGTTCCGGCAACTATCTCGCCACTTTTCACATCCCCCAGCACGCCGGTCTGCCCTGCGCACTGCACGCCGGCGCCGATTTCGAGGTGTCCACCGAACCCGCATTGCCCACCGGTCATTACCCCGGCCCCCAGCCTGGTGCTCCCGGCTACACCGGTCTGAGCCGCCAGTATGGTGTGATCGCCCAGGTCGCAGCCGTGCGCGATCATTACCAGGTTATCCAGCTTGACGCCGTCTCCAAGCGTGGTAACTCCTACAGCGGCCCTGTCTACCGTGGTGTTGGCTCCCAGGTCAACGCTGTCGCCGATCTGTACCGTGCCGGACTGGGGAACTCTGAGAGCCACGCCCTCCCCGGTGGGCAGAAAGCCGAAGCCGTCGCCGCCCAGCACCACTCCTGGCTGAAGGGTGACATCGTCACCCAGCAGTACACGCTCGCGGACGACCACTCCCGCGTGGGCCGTGAAATTACGCCCCGCCTTAACCTCGGGATAGATAACAACGTGTGGATGGATACGCGCCCCCGGACCGAGCACGACATTTTCTCCCAGAACCGCAAACGGGCCAACGTATGCCCCCTTACCCAGGCGGGCGGTGTCGGCAACCACGGCTGAGGCATGTATGCCCTCGACAGGCTCCGGCCGATCGTCAAACAGGCCAATTGCTGCCGCGAATACCATCTGGGGATTGTCGCACCTGAGTAACTGCAGCCCCTCTAACTCCACCGAGCGGTCTACCAGCACAGCGCCGGCAGAAGACGACCGAAGCATCCGCCGGTACTTCAGGCTGGAGACGAAAGCGAGATCTGTCGGTCCGGCAGTCTCAACCGGGGCTACACCCGTTATTTCTATCGCCGGATCTCCTTCGAGCTCAGCCCCAAGCTTTTCTGCAAGTTCATCAAGCCGCATATTGGTCGTTTACCCCTGTCGCGACAGCAGAACAAGGGATTGCGTTTCTCGATACCCCCTGCAAACATCCGCGACGCGCGAATGGCGGCACGCCCCTTCGTGAGCAAGTCATGATAGATATCGATTTTGCCAAGGGGGACGGGCTCGTTCCCGTCATAGTCCAGGACCACGCGGACGGTACCGTCCTTATGGTGGCCTACATGAACGAGCAGTCGTGGAAACACACGCTTGAAACCGGCACCGCCACTTTCTGGAGCCGCTCACGCAGCGAGTTGTGGATCAAGGGGCAATCAAGCGGCAATACCCAGCTGGTTAAAGACGTTTTCGTCGACTGCGACTCCGACACGATATTGCTGCAGGTTGAGCAGGTAGGAGGAGCCGCGTGCCACGAAGGCTACCGGTCCTGTTTCTTCAGGCGAGTGGTAGCCGACCAGCTACAGGTACAGGGCGAAAGGATATTTGACCCGGCCGAGGTGTACAGCAAGTGAGCGTTCTCAAATTCGGTGTGCCCAAGGGCAGCCTCGAAGATTCAACTATAGAGCTGCTGCGCAAGTCTGGCTGGAGAATCACAAAATCCTCGCGCAGTTATTTCCCCTACATAGACGACCCCGACATCACCTGTTCGCTTGTGCGAGCCCAGGAGATGTCACGTTACGTTGAATTGGGAGCTCTCGACTGCGGTATTACCGGCAAAGACTGGACCGAAGAAAATCACTCTGACGTCGAGGCGGTTTGCGATCTCGTGTACTCCAAGGCCTCCTTCCGTCCCACCCGCTGGGTGCTGGCGGTGCCGGCGGGGTCTGCGATAAAGTCGCCCGAAGACCTCGAAGGAAAACGCATCGCGACGGAACTGACCGGGTTTACGGCCCGATATTTTGCCGACAAAGGCGTCAAGGTAGACGTGGAGTTCTCCTGGGGAGCCACCGAGGCCAAGATCAGCCAAGGCTTGTGCGATGCCATAGTCGAGGTCACTGAAACCGGGAGCACCCTGCGGGCAAACGGGCTCGAAATTATAGCCGACCTGATGGAATCCAACCCCCAGCTGATAGCCAACCGCGAAGCCATGGCCGACCCGGTCCGCAGCGCCAAGATCGAACAGATCTCAACCCTGCTCAAGGCCGCCCTGGCGGCCGAGGGAGTGGTCGGTCTCAAGATGAACGTCCCACGGGCCCAGCTCCAAGCGGTCACCAGCGCGCTTCCCAGTGTAACCGCCCCGACAGTCGCCGATCTGCTCGAAGGCGATTGGGTATCGGTCGAGACGATAATCTCGGAGAAAGCCGTGCGCGACCTCGTACCGCTGCTGCTAAAGGCGGGGGCCGTGGGCATAGTCGAGTACCCGTTGAACAAGCTCATCTGAGCTACAGGGATATGAACTACTGGGGCTCACGCTCACCACCCCGCACTCTCAATGAGCGGGAGATGTCGCGGGTGGCGGACCTGTAATCAGGCTGCCCTTTCGGAGTCGCCAGCTTCACTTTCGCCGAAGCCGAGTTCTTCGAGATAGTCGACCTTCTCAGCGCCGGTCATGATGTAAACGCCCTCCCAACCGCAGACTTCTTCGCAGAGTTTGCAGCCGACGCATTTTTTCTCATCCACCTCGACCAGCCCCAGGTAGACCGGACCTGTGTTCCCCGGCGCGGGGTACAACGCGTCGAACGGACAGACGTCGATACAGACTCCGCAGCCATTGCAGCTGTCGGGGTTGATCACGGCAATGGGCCGTTCGACCTTCTTGAGCACCGAGGTCATCTGACCGAAGGTGTCCAGAATCGAGTCGTCGGGGCAGATCACACCGCAGGCGCCGCAGTCAATGCAGCTGGCGGCTTCGATGATAAAAGCTTCGCCCTTCCGACCACTTATGGCCTGGGTAGGGCAACGCTGCTCACAGGCGGTACAACCCGTGCAGTTCTCTGCGATTATTCGAAACGGCATGTCTCTAATTCGAGGACAGAATTACTTCTGCATCTCCACAAGAATTTCGTCTTCACGGCCTTCCCGGATGAGCTTGTCGTTGCGCAGAGCCTGCCTCATTCCCACCCAGGTGAAAAACGCGACCAGCAGCAGCGCTCCCGCTACTGGCATATTGTCGGGCTTGGAAATAATTTCCACGAACTGACCCCAAGCGGTCATCTGGTGCGGCGAAGCTGCTGCGGACAATAAAAACAAAGCGAAACCTCCCTGGGCACCCCCTTTAAAAGACGCCCGGATTGCCAGCGTACGCAGCCCGCGAACGGTTGTCAATAAAACAGGCTTTCAGGCTGGAGAGCCTTCGTGACGCAAGGCAAATGCTTGCCAGGTAAGGCCCATACCTTCGCCGAAACTCACGACAGGCCAGTAACCCAACGACTTTTCTGCCTTGCTTATGTCTGCCAGCGAGTCGCGCACGTCGCCCTGTCGAGGGGGGCCATGAACCCGCTGCACTTGTTTGCCGGAAGCGTCTTCGATGGCCGCCAGGATATCGAGCAACGAGTAGCGTTTGCCGCAAGCCACGTTGAACACGTCACCCACGGCCTCGGCTCCGGCTTCGAGAGCAAGCAGGTTGGCGTGGACGACGTTGGTGACGTAAGTAAAATCCCGGGTTTGTTCACCGTCGCCATCGATGGATGCACTGCTTGCGGCCAGGGCGCAATGCATGAAAGCCGGGATCACGGCCGCGTAGGCTGAGTCCGGCCGCTGGCGGGGACCAAAAACGTTAAAATAGCGAAGCGAGACCGTTTCGAGACCGTAGATACCTGCGAAAACCCGTGTATAGTTTTCAGCAGCAAGCTTACTTGCGGCGTAGGGCGAACCCGGCGCCGTGGGCTGGGTTTCAACCTTGGGCAAAGCAGGATTTGCTCCGTAGACGGACGATGAAGAGGAATATACAAGGCGCCGAACACCGGCATCTCGAGCGGCGATCAACACGTTCAGTGTCCCGTTGACGTTCACTGCATGACTCGTCGCGGGGTCGTCTATCGAACGCGGAACCGAACCAAGGGCAGCGAGGTGCAATACACCGTCAACTCCGACCATGGCCCGCGCCACGGCATCGCTGTCACGTATGTCGCACTCCCTCAGGTCTACATCGCCGCCTAGATCTTCGATGTTGGATCGCAAGCCATTCGAAAAATCATCGATCACCCGCACCTCGTCCCCGCGCGCGAGCAGCGCCTCTACGATATTCGAACCGATGAAGCCGGCTCCGCCCGTTACCAGGATCATGACGGCCTGGCTTTCAACCTGCCGCCTTGTCGCGCTGTTCGGCCGCAGCCAGCACCTCGTGGGCCAGAGGCCGCCGCATGCGGTCGAGAACGTTGAACTTGAATATGTGCCAGAACGCAGCCACGCCGTCCTTCCAGGTGATCTTCTTTCCGTCCCCGTAATCACGCCCCCAGTAAGATATTGGAAGCTCGTAGATACGGCAGTGCATTTGCGCAACCCGCGCTGTGACCTCGGGCTCGAAACCGAAACGATTGCTGGTCAGCCTCATCGACTGGATCACTTCCCTGCGGAACGCCTTGTAGCCTGTCTCCATGTCGGTGAGGTTCAGGTTGGTAAAAACGTTAGACATCAAGGTAAGGAACTGGTTGCCCAGCTGGTGCCAGAAAAACAGGACCCTGTGGGGACCGCCGAGAAAACGGGAGCCGTAGACCACGTCGGCCACGCCCTGCGCGATCGGCTTGAGCAAGCCAGGGTACTCGGCCGGGTCGTACTCCAGGTCAGCGTCCTGGACTATGACCACTTCATTGGAAGCCTTGGCCAGCGCGGTACGTATGGCGGCACCCTTGCCCCGGTTGACCGGATGAAAAAGCACCTCCAGGTCAGGTTGCTCGAGAGCAATACTCTCAAGCAGTTCACGGGTTCCATCGGTGGAACAGTCATCGACGAGGATTATCTGCGTCTCGACCTCTACCGCTCGCACCTTTTCGACCAGGGACCGGATCGTGCCGACTTCGTTGTAAACGGGTACGAGTACCGAAAGACTGGGAAGCTCGCTCATACTCTTAATTTTTCGTCGCCTCCTGCGACAAGGAATCCCCGGACACTACGCTCGAAATATCCGGGTCAGCGCGCCGGGCTTCCAGTTTAGTGGTTTTAGCGGGCGGCAGAAACCACCTGTTGGCAAATCTCAGCAGGCCCCACAAAAAGCCGATCCCCCAGGCATGATGAATCGTTGCCAGCGCGAGCATGCCGGCGGCGCTGGCGGACGGTGTTTTTCCTTCTTTGCAGGCAACCGCTGCCGCAAACAGCAGGTAAGCCAGCACACCGGCCCCAACCAACGGGCCCGCGAACGAAACAAATGGAGAAACAAGCAGGCCTAGCAACAGCGCCGCGTCGAACAGGGGGGGAACAAAATGGCGCGGGCTCATCTGCGCCCTGTGTTTCTGGAGTACCCTCACCTTCCAGGTCCCGTACTGAAAAAACTGGGTGGCCAACGATCGCCAGGTCTGCCTGTTCTGGTACCACGACTTGATTTCCGGCGACAGTACGATTCTGCCCCCCTGCCCGCGCAGGCGATAGTTGAACTCGTCGTCCTGGTTCCTCACCAACTCTTCGTCAAAAAGGCCATGCTCTTCGAACACCCGACGCGGCCATGCCCCCATGTAGACGGTATCGGTTTCCGTCTCCTCACTGGCAAAATGAAAAGAAGCGCCTACGCCGAAGCGGGACGCCATCGCCCGCGCAACCGCGTCGCCAAACACTCCTCCTCCGAGCGAAACCATGGGCCCACCCGCGTTGTCAGCAGCCGTGCGTTCGAGTACGTCGACCACCCGATCCAGGTAATCAGACGCCAACTGGGTATGAACATCCACGCGGACAATGAGGTCGCCCCGCGACTCGCGAATGGCCAGGTTGAGACTGCTGGGCACGATACCGGCAGGGTTATCGAGAATCCGAAGGCGGGGGTCCTGCCTTGCAAGTACTTCGAGCAGGCCCCGCGTGTTGTCAGTAGAGCAACCGTCTACAACGATGAGTTCCATCCTGTCGACCGGGTAATCCTGCTTGAGTACTCCCCTCACGCAGCCCTCGATCCAAAGGGATTCGTTACGGGCCGGTACGACCACGCTGACAAAGGGCCTGTTCATCCCGCGCCCCCTGACGCCGCCAGCTGGTAGACTTTCCTGGTTTCACTCACCATTGCCGGGATCGAAAACCTGCGACTCGCTTCCTCGCGAGCCGCGGAGCCTACCGCTGTTGCGAGTTCAGTGTCCGCGGCCAGCTGCAGCGCGCGACGAGCGAGTGCCGCCGCATCACCAAAATCCACCAGCCAGCCTGTTCGCCCCTCATCGATGAGTTCGGGCGTACCGCCGGCAGGGGTCGCGACAACCGGCAGGCCAGCTGCCATGGCCTCGAGCACCACGTTGGGCGCTCCTTCCCAATCCGAGCTGAGCCAGAACTGGCTCAACGAACCAAGCATGGAAGCAACTTCGTCGACATTGCCGCAAAAACTGATGGCGTGGGCGAGGCCCAGCTCGCTGGACCTGTTTTCGAGCTCAGCCCTGAGCTGTCCGCCGCCAGCAATAACGAAACGAGCCTCGGGGTCACCCTCCAGTACAAGGCGCGCGGCTTCGAGAAACATGCCGAGATTTTTCTGCGGCTCCAGACGCCCCACCGTGCCGATGACGAGCCCCTCGGACGTGGCCGACCTGGCAACGAAAAATTCTTCGCCTACACCGTTGTAAACAATGCTGGCCTGCTTGCCCTGGAGTCCGTAATGCTCGGCTGCGTAATCGGCCATGGCCTGGGAATTACAGATGACCGCGGCCGATCCCTGAAACGCGCGGCGAATTATCAACCGTCTCAGCAGTGAAGGCTCGGGCTTGCAGTTCCTTGCTGAGCCCACCAGCAAAACTCCTGGCAACAGCCGTGTGGCCAGCCAGGCGTATGAGCTCGCAATAAAAAGAAACGCATGCACGAGATCGATTCGATCTTGCCTCAAGCCCTTGGCGAGCAAGACCACCCGGCGAAGGCTCAGCCCTCCCCGGCTCGCTATTACTCGTAGCTCTACGCCAGCGTCGCGCAGTCTTTTGCCCCAGGGCTCAACGACGTCCGACAGGCAGTAGACGACAACATGATCGGTCGCAGCCAGGCCGACGGCGAGGTTGTAGAGTTGCCTCTCGGCACCTCCATAGCCCAGCCCGCCTATTACCAATCCGATTCGCACGGCATCGAGGTCTTATATTTTGACCACGGTCGGGGTCGGAAATTCTTTCATTCCGTTGCGGGTATCGAGCACAACACAGCCGCTGTCAGACACCAGGCCGAGGTCAAAGACACGGTGGTTTGTGAGCAATATTACGAGGTCAGCGGCTCGAAGCGCGCTATCTTCCAGCGGAACCGAAGTCATCGGCTCACCTTCGAGGACGACCTTGTCCACGTAGGGATCACAGAACGAGATATTGGCACCCTTGCGCAGCAACAAGGTCATCACGTCGAGGGCCGGAGATTCGCGCACGTCGTTGGTATTGGCCTTGTAAGCCACACCTAGACAGAGGATGCTGGCCCCTCGCACCGATTTCTCCTGCTCGTTGAGAAGGTCGGCTGCCCGCGAAACAACGAACGCCGGCTTCTCTGCGTTGATCTCGGCCGCGAGTTCGATGAAACGCGCCGAGAAGCCCTCGGCACGGGCCTTCCAGGTAAGGTAGTGGGGGTCCACCGGTATGCAGTGCCCACCCAGCCCCGGCCCGGGGTAGAACGGCATGAATCCGAAGGGCTTGGTGGCCGCGGCATCGATAACCTCCCAGACATCTATGCCGAATCGGTCGCACATAAGGCCCATTTCGTTGACAAGCGCGATGTTAACGCTACGAAAAGTGTTCTCCAGCAACTTTACCATCTCGGCCACGCGGGTCGTGCTCACCATGACAACCTGGTCTATGCAACGCCCGTACAAGGCGGCTGCCGCCTCGGCGGCGACAGGGTCGTGGCCCCCTACGACCTTGGGAATATTGCGAGTGGTGTAGTCCTTGTTGCCGGGGTCGGTCCTCTCCGGTGAGAATGCGACGAACACGTCCCGGCCGGGTTCGAGACCAGCCTCCCTGAGCATGGGCAGCACCAGTTCCTCGGTTGTTCCCGGGTAAGTTGTACTCTCCAGAATCATCAATTGGCCGGGTTTCATGTGGGCCGCGATACTCTTGACCGCATCGATCACGAACGACAAGTTGGGTTCCTTGGTCTTGCGCAAGGGGGTCGGCACACAGATGTTTACCGTGTCGAGTTCGGCAACCATCGAAAAATCAGTCGTAGCCTGCAAGCGCCCCTCTGATACCAGCGGTGCCAGGGTCTCGTCGGGCACGTCCATGATGTACGAACGGCCGGCGTTGATGGCGTCAACCTTGTCTGCCTGGACATCAAAGCCAATTACTTTCAGCCCCCCGGCCGCCATTTCAACAGCCAGTGGTAGACCGACATAGCCCAATCCAACTACCCCGGCGCAAGCCTGGCCGCTGCGAATGCGTTCAATGAGATCCATTGGACGATTCCTCCCTCTTCATCAATGTGTTTTCTCCGAGAAATACTTTTTCCTGTTTCATGATGCTCTCCAGCAGCTGCGCCGTAAGGGGCTGGCCTCCCAGCCTGTCGAACCAGATATTATACCTGCCGACACCGGCATGGCTCCAACTGCTCCCCCCGGCCGAAAGCCAGTTGTGCAGTGCCAGGTGCTGGCGCTTCTGTTTCTGATCGTCCCTGAACACGTAGCAGAATCTCTCCGTCTCAAGGGCCATGCGGGTGTAGGGCGGGTAGCGCTCCTTCTGCAGTGGCGCCAAGGTCACGGTCTCACCCGCAGCAAAGACAACGTGGTACAAGGGTCCGGCCGAAAAGCAGTGTTCAAGGCCCTCGCCCTGCAGGAAGACCAGCAGCTCTGCCCTCTCGGTCACTTGCTCACCGGGCTTGCGAAAAGCCGCATCAGCCCAGCTCGCTGCGTTGAACGCCAGCACGCCAACAAGGCCGACTACCATCCAGGCACGACGCGTGCCGACCAGCCTGCTCACCAGTATACCCGCGGCTACCGACGCCAGTGGATAAGCCGCGAGCATGTAACGAGGACTCACGTAGCCGATCACGAAAGTTATCAACAACATCGCGCCCAGCAGTTGGTCGGCCCCCATCGGCTCCCAGCCCCGTGAGCTTCGCCTGGGCCTGCAGGCCCAGGCACTCACCCCGAACACCAACAGCGGCAGAAACCAAATCAGCCTGCGAAGCGTAACCAGTGGTCCGGCCTCGGTGTAGCCCTCGATTTCACCGAGTCGCTCCAGTCCCGAACCGGGTGGTACGCCGAAGACCAGGCCGAGTTTGCCTGCCCCCTGCCCCAGCGCTTCGATCCTCTTTTCGACCCCTCGCAAAACCCAAGAATCGTCGCGCTCTTCGACCGGGACTCGATTGAGTACCACTGCTTTTCGCCCCAGGGCCTTCAGGGTAGCTGCCGGGTAAACCAGGTTGTAGGCGACCAGTAACGAGCACCCGAGGGCAAAACCGACAAGCAGCCGGTCCCAGGCTCGACGGTCCTCGTGACGCAGTAAGATAAGAACGCCCATGAGCACGAGATAACCAACGGCCAACTGGTTGACCCACAGGGCGATACCAGCCGTCAGCCCCAGCGCGAGGCCGATGCGGTTACGACGATCGTAGGCCAGGTAAAAACGCCAGAAGAGGCCCAGCAGGAGGAACAACAACACCAGGTGTTCCACAAACCCCCCCCTCGCCTTGAGATTCCACTCGAGGAAGTACATCGGCCCAAGTGCCACGAGGACAGCCGCCCAGCGGGCAGCGGTCCGCGAGTAAGCCGTAGCCGTGTACTTGTAGACCAGGCCAAGCAGCGCCAGCGAAAAAGTCAGGGTCGCCATGTGCATGGCACCGGCACCCGCGCCGAACAGCAGGAAGAACAGTGCAACGCACCAAGCTTCCAGCGCCCCGAGGTAGGCCTGGCCATAGAAGAACACGGGGGCCGCGCGGCCCTCGCTTATGTGTGTTGCCATCAGGCCGACAACACCCTCGTCGGAAAGATAGACGTCAACGTCCCCGGCTGCGATCAGTTCGGGCTGGACGACCATCCACAGGCGCAGACCGATGCCAAGAATCAACAGGCCGATAAAACCAGCACGGCTCATCGCGCTTGGGGCCAGGCCTCCGCGCTGGAGGTATCACCTTCCAGCCCGAGGAGGTCCTTGACGACGTAGCGCGGGCGCATCTTTACCTCGTCAAAAATACGTCCAACGTACTCGCCAATAATGCCCAGGGAGAGCAGTTGCACGCCGCCTATGAAGAGAACGATGACTACCGTCGACACCCAACCCGAAACAGGCGAGGTCTGTCCCAGGAACAATCGTCCCACGATCAGGTAAGCCATGTAAGACAGCGCGGAGACCGAGACCAGCAAGCCCACGTTGCTGACCAATCGCAGCGGGAGAAAGGAATAGGACACCAGGCCGTCGAAGGCGAGCCTGATCAACTTGGCCAGGCCGTACTTACTGTTGCCAGCGTAGCGCTCGGCCCGCTCGTACTCGATGCCGGTCTGACGAAAGCCCAGCCAGGTACGCAAACCGCGCACGAAGCGATTACGTTCCGGCATGCGCTTGAGCAGCGCGACCACGCGCGCATCGATCAACGAGAAGTCGCCGGAATCCAAAGGTATATCCAGGTAAGAAACCTTGTTAAGCAGCCAGTAGAAGCCCTTGTAGCCAGCACGCTTGAAAATGTTTTCCTTGCGCTTGCGCCTCACCGCGTAGACGACCTCGTAGCCTTCGCGCCAACGCTCGAGCATCAACGGCAGAACCTCGGGCGGATCCTGCAGATCACCATCCATGCAGACCACCGCACGCCCGACGGCGAAGTCGAGGCCGCAGGAGATCGCCAACTGGTGACCAAAATTGCGAGAGAGGCACAGCAGCTTGACGCTGGGGTTTTCGTTGTGCAGCCGCCGAATGATTTCGACAGACCGGTCGCTGCTACCGTCATCAATGAAAATCAGCTCGTAGCCGCCAGTTACCACTACCAGGGCTTGGTGCAGGCGTTCGACCAACAGCTCGAGTGTGTCCTCTTCATTGAAGATCGGTATTACAACCGAAAGCTCAAGCGGGCGAACGAAACCCTCCTCCTTGTTTTCTGGAAATGTACTCACTGCTCTTAACCCGGGCCGCCCCGTACCTTCAGGCGTGACGTTTCGGTCGGACCGGTCTTTTCCCCCGACCAAAGCGGACCCCTCCCAGTATGAACGTTTTTCATGCGGCGGTACACAGTTTCCAGCGCCGGTGTACCGTTTTTCCACGTCAATTCACGCTCGAAACGGTCGCGAGCCGCCGCAGCGAGTCGCTCGGCGAGTCCACTCTCCTTTTCCAACCGCTCTATACAAAAAGCCATCGCGAGCGAATCACCGTCAGCAAACAGCAGCCCGTCCTTGTCGTGAACCAGAACTTTGCCCCCACAACCCGCGCTCACTACCGGCCGACCACTGCCAAGGTAGTTGAGGAGCTTAACCGGGTAGCCCGAGCCCACAGGCCTGGGCAAAAGCAGCAGGTCGGCCGCCGCAACCACCAATCGGGTGTCGACATAAGTACGACAAGGGTAGACTCTTAATAAACCGCGCTCCGATTCTGGGCACTGTTCGAGCAGCTTGTCGACGCGCCGCCCCTGTTGGTGAGTTGCAAGCAGCAGCACTGCCTGTCGAACGGGACTCGACCTGTTGTACGCGAGAAGCCCACCAATCGCCGTTTCAATATCCTGGTAGGAGTCCAGGTTACCGCAATAAGCTATGACCAGGCGACCGTCGGCCAGCCCGAGTTGCCGCCTTGCCGCCTCGCGGTCGCCCGCCGGCTCCTGGGCCTCGACAGACGGGGCGAGTACCGTCATTCTCTCGCTCCTCACCCCGGCTTGTTCAAGAACCCTCGCCGAATAATCACAGAGCGCGATCACGTGGTCGGCACGACGGGGCAACTGGCGGTCGATCAACTGTCCCGCCCAGGTGGCAAGGTGGCGCGCAAAGGAACGTCGAAAGTATGTCGGGAGTTCGTCGCCCATGAGGTTGTGGCTGTGGTAAAGCAATTTGAAACGCGAGAACTTCCTCGCGACCAATGCAACAGCCAGTGCTTCGTAATTATGCGCGTGAACTATGTCTACGTGCCTGTTCTTCACCAGCTTGAGCAGGGCACCGACCATGGCCAGATCGAGAAACGGCTTGGCCAGGCTAGGGCCCGAGCGGACACGCGAATCTCCAGGCAAACGCGGCAGGCGCAGATGCTCACAACCCGCGGGGGATTGACCTTCGCCGCTGCCGTAAGTGAGCAGGCTCACGCAATGGCCGCGCGCCGCGAGACTCTCCGCCATCTGGCCTACAAAAACCTGCGAGCCCTGGGGAGCCGGAAACGGGCAGGCCGCGACCAGGGCAATGCGCATCCTGTCGCTCACGGGAGGTATCCCAGGTCGCGCAAACGATCGGCCAGCTCGCTCTCGGCTGCCGGTGAGCGCTGTCCGTCGCCGGCAGAAGGCGCCACCTCGACCTCGCGCAGAGCGCGACCCGGCACCCTGAGCTGCTCCTGCCACGGTTTTCCATCGGCGCCATCGAGACGGGAAACCCCTTCCGGTGCGGAAGGCACACCGAGGCCAAGCAGCGCGAGCATGGTCGCGCCAGCGTCGGCAAGACTCCCCTCTTCGCCCCGCCCCGGCACTACGCCGGGGCCGGCCATGGCAAACATCCCGAGATCGCGGTGGCAACCCGGCATGCTGCTGCCACGTTCGCCACTCATCTCGCGCGAGGTCATCCGACGAATCGACTGCCGCTCTGCCCCGGCCCGGCTGTTGCCTCCCGCGTAGCTGTAGCCTCCAGGTTCGCGCAGCTCCAATACAAGGTCGGGAGCAAACTCCGCGTGGGGGCCGTCGAATAGTTCGGCCCTGCTTCGCACCCGTTCGACCACGGGGAGCCCGTCTTCGGGATCCCGCCACTCGAGCAACTCGGCAACAAGCTCCCCGCTCATCGCCGGCAGGTCGGCTGGGTCAACAATACCGCCCGGCTCTCTTCCCTTGAGGTTGAACCATAGCGACGGGTAGTAGTTGAGTTCCTCGCTGTAGACGCTGGTGCCGGTCCAATCGATACCGCCAAAACGCGACGCGCTTTCCATTCTGTTGACCAGTGGCCGCAAGCGCGAAAACAAGTTCGCCTGCAACGAGGGCGGAGCCACGGCCATGGCTGTTCGCTTGGCAACCGATGCCAGGGCCCCGAACCCACCTGTTTTCTTGAAGCCCAGCCAGCCGTTGTCGGCCAGGAAGCGGTTGAGAAACAAGGTCCTGTCCGAGCTACCACCGCTGCCGTGGTCAGACAGGAGAAGCAGGTCGCTGTCCTTTCCTGTTGCTTCCAGCAGGCGGCCGAGAGCGCGGTCCACGGCACGGTAAACCTCGGCGATAGCGTCGCCGGGCCCGTCCTCGCTGTAGCGCGGGGAAGCACTATCGTGGAACTGCCAGAAATGGTGGCCCACCGTGTCGGTTTCGCCGTAGTGCACCGCAAAACAATCGAGATCATTGCCGGCAAGCAGGTGCAGTGAGATCTCGGTACGGAGTTCGATGTCGCCGAGCATCTGCTCGAGTGCCCGCTCGTGCCAGCCGGCATCAATCCGGGACTGCTGCGGGCCACTGACGGCCAGGTCGCCAAAAAGCCGTTCCAACTCGCCGGCGAGGCCGGGCGGCGATGACCTGCGCGCCTTGTCGCTGGCGCCCATAGGGGTGTCAAAACCGCAAAGCTGGAACGCCGATAGTTCTTCGGGCGGCCAGGTCGCTGGAAAGCCGTAGACGCCCACCTGCAAGCCCGCCGCCGACATGGCCGCCCAGGCCGATGCCAGGCAGCGGTCCGCCGAACTCGCAAAGCGGACTCCGTATCCCTGCTTTCTCAGCGTAAAATCGAGTACACCGTGCCGCGACGGAGAAGCGGCCGTCATGAAAGACGTCCAGGCCGGAAACGTTACCGCCGGTACCGTAGAGCGTAACGGCCTGCTGGCACCGCGGGCGAGTACATCTGCCAGCACCGGCATGCTACCGTCCTCGATCCACGGCCGGGCAAGCTCGAAGCTGGCTCCATCCCAACCGACTACCAGAAGCATCGCTACTCCATGTATCCCAGCGCCCGCAATCTCTCGCGAGACGCATCGTCCAGTTCTCCTTCACTGCCCTGCACCGCAGCCTCTGCAGCCAGGGTCCGCAGGGCTTCGAGGTCCCCCATCATCTCGGCGACAACCGCCTCCTGCTTTCCGGCCAGGTTGTCGGTTTCCCCGGGATCGGCGACCAGGTCGTACAACTCTACCGGCTCAAGGCCCCGGGGGTTACCTTCGTTTGCGACGATTAGCTTCCAGCGCTCGCCGCGTATCGATTCGAGGACATTGCCCTCGTGGTCTTCTTCGGCGTATACCCCGGTTGGTGCCGTGGAGTCACCAAAAAGATCACGCCCCTGCCAGCTCCCGGCAGCCGACAGGCCTGCGCCCGCGGCTACTGTAGGTGCGACGTCGAGTAATCTCGCCAGTCCATCGTCCCTGCTTCCAGCCCGCGCCGCCCCCGGCAGTTTAATTATCAGCGGAACCCGCAGCTGCTCCTCGTACAAGGTGGTCCCATGCCACCAGCCACCGTGCTCGTAGAACTCCTCCCCGTGGTCGGCCGTAAACACGATGAGTGTATTATCGTACACGCCGGCTTTCTTGAGGGCGTCAATCAACTGGCCCACGAAAACATCGAGATACTCGACGTTCGAACGGTATAGATCTCGCAACTCGTCGGCCCGCGACGGGTCGGGGTGCGGCGTTTCAACGCGGGCAACCGCCCGGCCGTTGTAAGGAAGCTCAAAGTAAGGGTCGTGCGGATCCATGTAGTGCACAAGCGCAAAAAACGCCCCCTCGTCTGCCTGGTCCAACCAGGGCAACGACGCCCCGTTCACCGTAGTGCCGTCCTGGTAGTAGTGGTCAACCTGCTTGCTGCCGGACAGGAAACGCTCGCGAACCAGGCGCATGCCTCCGTAGAGCGCCAGCTTGGAGCCGGAGTCGGTGGCGCCGAAGAAAAAATTCGGAGCAAGGTAGCGATAGACATCAAAGCCCTGCTCGAAACTGAATGAAGGGGCCATGTTGATGTTGGTCACAAAACCACCGGTAGCGTAACCGTTGTCACCCAGGTGTTCGGCCAGCGTAGTCACCCCTGCCGGCAAAAGGTCGGTCTTGTGCATGACCTGGTGAGAGGC